>ERZ831601.9-NODE-9-length-202600-cov-7.585653_pt1 | contig 202600 bp, 261 predicted proteins | sample MGYA00519578_ERZ831601 | MGnify/ENA primary metagenome ERZ831601 (study PRJEB31850, sample SAMEA3708717) | human gut metagenome | biome: human gut; feature: human-associated habitat; material: faeces | place: China | collected 2014 ... | reverse complement strand
TCTTTTTTATATCCGGCCGGCGTATTTTTCAGCATCTTTTTTTCTTCCTGATAATGACGGATCTTATCCGCAAGCATCCGGTTATAGAGAAAACGACTGCAGCCGATCGTCTTCTCTATCTGGGTTATCTGTTCTTTATTTGGATAGATCCTTATTTTTACTGCCCGGTTTATCTTTCTCACCCTGACTCTCTATATACTGATGGATTGTTTCAACAGGTGCTATATTTCAAAGATTTCTTTTGTTCTCTCTGACATCTTATCGTCCAGCATCTTTCTGCCATATTTCATAACCAGAATCAAACAAAAACACTGAATGAGAATTATTATCTAAACTCATTATGTACACTCACTTATTGCTTATTTCGACCGTCCAAATTCCAAGAGCATATTGTTCTTTTCTCTATTATAATATATTTATTGTGTCAGAACAAGTGTTTTGTGATTTTTTATAAATTTGAGCAGACATGCTTGAATGTGCAATTCATCCCATCACCTATAGGACGCCGCTGAAAAACTGTTTTTTCATACTATATACAGTGTCTCAAAGTTGATTGATGTACTTTATTTTGTGTTAATTTATACGCAAAAAGGACTTTTTCAGTGGCCTTCCTATAGAGGTGAGGGAATTCTTGCTACGGTTGTTAAACAAAAGAATACCGCTGTGTAATGTAACAAAAAAGACCCTGAAGAACTGTATTTCTACAATTCTCCAAGGTCAAATTTTACGTTTGGACACTTTAGGGCTGGTTGGCTATTTTACCTCTTTAGAGGATATTTCGCTTTGCCCCTTAACAATATGCTAATTATGCATTCTTCTCTGCGATAGCTGCCTGTGCTGCGGTGAGCAAAATGCGGAAACTTTTGCCCCTCTTTTTCGTTTCCCATCAACTAAACACCCCATAGGACTTTCTTCTGGATTAAACCGCAAATACCAATCGAATCCATCTTTTCTTGCAATTATTTTTTCCACAAAAGCTTCAATTACTGACTCTGGTATGTCTGCATCGCTATCAAAGTTAGTGTATTGATCCAAAGCATATTTTAAAATAGTTATCTTTTCTTTTGAAGTAACTTCGTCAATCTCACTTTCAATTTCACTTGGTTCTAATTCCGCAAGTTCTTTTTTTAGCTGAGAGATGCTGTTTTCTGTGCTTTCCTTCTTTAATATGAAGATGTCTCTTGCAAGTTCTCCATCAGCACGCATTTCAATTAAGTTGTCAAGTCGTTTCAGGAGTTTCTGTAATTCTTCTTTCTTCTGATTAATTATATCTGTATTGTCGCACACTTCCTCTTCATCGTCAATATGCTTCTCTAACATAGATTCAGCCAGCGATAAAACTTGATCCGTGTCAGAAAGATAATTCTTAAAAATATACTTAGCCATCATCTGCAATTTCCATCCGGCAATCATTGGAGTTTGGCATATACCATCAATCGGCAATCCCTTATTCAGTCTAGTTCTTACTGTTCCGGTTCTAATGGAACTATAGCATTGATACCCATATTGCTTTCCCTCTGTCGTATTGTGCCACATTTTACGGTTGAATTTATGCCCGCATTCGCATTCAAGCAGTTTTACCCATACATCGCTAGGTGGCTTTTCTCCATACATACGTTGACCGGAAGTGTCTACTGATAAAGTTTTTCTGCGACTATTTATTCTTTTTTGTGCTTGGTCGTATTCTTCTTCTGTGATAATCGGTTTATGATTTCCTCTTACCTGTGTAAATTCCATATCACCAAAATTACGGATCTTCTTTTGTTCCAGGAAATCTGGTGTAAATTCCTTATGATATGTAATAATGCCACAATAAAAAGAATTACGTAGTATTTTAGAGATATTACTTACATGCCAATTTGATTTTCCCATAGCAGTTAAACGCCCGGCTTTTTCCAGCTCAAACTGAATTTTTCGCATTCCCCAACCGTCCAAATACCAATCAAAAATCATTCTGACAGTTTTCGCCTGTTCCGGATTTATAACCATATCTTTACCGACACGATCATATCCAAGTATATTACCATTTCCATAGAAAACGCCATTTTCCATAGAAGTCTGCTGCCCGGATTTTACACGAACTGATGTTTTGCGGCTCTCATCTTGTGCCAAAGTTGCCATTATAGTTAAGCGTAGTTCTCCATCACCATCAAAAGTTTTAATGTTATCATTCAGGAAAAATACTTCTACACCTTTGCTTTTCAGCTCTCTTGTATATTGAAGCGTATCAACAGTGTTTCGGGCAAAACGTGATACTTCTCTGGTTAGTATAAGGTCAAAATTGCCACTTGACGCGTCTTGGATCATCTGCATAAATTGAGGTCTTTTCTTCGCAGAAGTCCCAGTAATACCTTCATCTACATACATTTTTACAATGTCCCACTCAGGATGCTGCTGTAAAATTGGTTTATACCAGTCTTTTTGGTTTTCAAGTGCTGACAATTGTGCTTCGTGTTCAGTTGAAACGCGCGCATAAATTACAACTTTTCGGCTGGTTGGTTTTTGATTGTAAATATCATACATTTATTTTTATTCCTCATAATAATACGATGTTTGTTAATAGATGTATCAAGTATAGCATTTAAACTCAGATAAATCAACAACATCTTTATAGTCATCTAGGATATTCCTAAATACATGATATTTTATTTTCCCATCAATAAACAATGCTTCTATTAGTTTCAATGCGGCGAATATTTTATTATATTCATTTTTATCAATTTCTTTTTCCATATTTTATGTCCTTTATAAAAAAGGGTAACTATTTCAGTTACCCAAATTTAATATTATTTTGTTGTGCTTCCGAAACCGCCAGTTCTGATACCATCTGCATCATCATCTTCTGTTATACCGTATTCTACAAAAATTCCCTGCATGAACCCTTTACCACTCTCGATTTCTATGGTCTTTCCTTCGTTAGTGTCATTTGTAATTTTCGCCATAATATGTCCTTCGTTATCAGCACCGAAATAATCACTATCAATGATACCTACTGTATTGTTGAGCTGCATACGATATTTAAAGCCCAGCCCACTTCTAGGATAACATTTTAATACCCAATCATTGTCGATACGGCAACGAATACCAGTAGGAATCTTTACAGTCTGTCCAGGGGCAATTTTAATTTTAACTGGTGCAAAGAAATCATATCCTGCCGAACCAATAGTCCCACGTTTCGGCAACTTAATTGAGTCGTAGATTTTGCGAACTCCTGTTTCAAAACCGCTTTCATCTAAAACAACTCCAAAATCTGTAATTATTACATTTTTATTAAAACAATCAAAGAAATCTTTCTTAAACTGTTCGTATGAAACCTTGTGAAATTTTGCTACAACTTTTGCCATTTGTATTTATCCTTTCTTATTCCATAATACTGTTCTATTATCATTTATGCTTTTTTGTACATCTATAATTCGCTGGTTTTTACTTCCACGAAACTGCAATCTCAAATCTTTTTCTTCTATCTTAAATTCTCCATCGACTAAGACATTGCATAATTCTAATATCTTTAAATATGTAGGATTTTGAATTATCGCTTCATATGTATATCCTGTATATATCCAAAGTTGCTTGTCTGGATATAAAGATTTGAATTTTTTGCATAAATAATATGTAAACTCCACGTTATCAAGCGGATCTCCACCAGATAATGTGAACCTCGAAATTGACGGTTTTGATAATATGCCAAATAAGTAATCAAATGTATCTTGTGTAAATTGGAATCCCCCACATTTATTCCATGTTGATTGATTGTGGCATCCTTTGCAATGGTGGGAGCAACCTTGCACAAACAAAGTTACTCCTATACCATTACCATTATTTACGTCAAACTTATCAATTCCGGCATATCTGAAGTCGGTTTGTTCACCGTTAATGAGGTTCATTCCTCTTAACTTTTTCCTCCAGATTATTATTAAAGTGTTTCACTCTGAAATCAACTTCCTGCTGTTTGCCCTCGTTGAATGCTTCAGTATAGTCCCCAGTAAGATATCCGGTCACACGTCTTAATCTTCTGATCTTTTTACATCCACACATAGGACACGCTTCTCCGATTTCATCTGTATACCCACAATTAGTACACATATCATTCGGAACATTTACTGCGAAGTACGGAATATCTTTATCCATTGCATAGTTAACAATTTCTTCAAGTGCATCAATATTGTTTTTAATGCTTGACGCAAGCTCTACATATGTAATACAACCAGCAGAACTATATCCAGTAAGTTGCGATTCAATGTCAATTTTTTCAAATGGACTCATTTCTTCCCATACTGGCACATGCATTGAGTTTGTGAAGAATTTTTTATCAGAGACATTTGGAATTTCTCCGTACTTTTCTTTGAATTTAGTCATAGCAGTGAAACATAAGTTTTCTGCCGGGGTGTAATAAACACCGAAGTTTAGACTATATTCTTTTTTGTACTCAGCACATCTGTCTTTGAATAACTGTTCAATTCTTTTTGCCAGCATCATACCTTTTTCTGTTGTATGATTACAACCAACAAGAATCTGTAAAGTCTCAGCAAGACCAAGCTGCCCGATAGCAAGTGTTCCATGTTTCATGGCGGATTCGATGTTCTTGCCATCGTAGCCCTCCATAGTATAATTTTCATACATGAATTTTGCAGAATCCGGAGACTGTTTACATATCCATAAATATCTCTCAATCAGCATTTCTTTTGCTTCACTAATTTTTTTATCAAGGTAATCCATAAAATCATCTATTAACAACTTTTCATCGAGTTCTGGAGCACCAACAAAAAGATTATTCTTTTTCAGATATTCTTTTGTTTCCATTGCAAGTGTTGGCATAATAATTGTTACAGGGCAAATATTACCTCGCCCATCTTTCATCTGCCCGAATCCATTTATATCTTCTCCGTTTGCTGTTCTGCATCCCATTGTGGAGAAATATGTTTTAGGATCATTTTTGTCATATCCTTTATTTCCAGACCAATCACAATTTGCATAGTTTGGATAGAGCCTCTGAGCCGTTGACCGAAGTGCTAATCTGTATAAGTCATAGTTCGGATCTCCTGGTTTTCTATTTACGCCTTTCATTAATTGGAAAATACCACAAGGGAAAATACTTGTTTTATGTAATTTTCCAATCCCTGATATTGATACATCTAATAATGCTTTAATTACCATTCTTCCTTCTGGTTCTGTACATGTACCATAGTTAATGGAGGTAAATGGCAACTGATTTCCGGATCTTGATTGCAAGGTATTAAGATTGTGATATAAGGCTTCAACTGCTTGCTTTGTTTCAAGGATTGTATCATACATTGCTGATTGATAAAGTAATGGATCAAGCTTTTCTTTATTTGCGAAAAAGAAATCTTCTTCTTTTAATCCAGTTTCTTCATAAAATCTTTCTTTGTTTGTGTCAATCCAATCTTCAAATCGGTTTCGTATAATTCCACTTTCATCTTCATAACTGTCAAATAACATCCCCATAAGGTCTATTTGAGAAAATGCTGCTGTGTTTTTTAAATATGCTACAATGTAATGTTTTCTGAAAGATTTTTTTACGTATGGCATTAACGTCCAGTCGATATGTGTTGCAGAAACGCCACCAAACTGTTGTAATGATTGCAACTGGAATATCACTGCAATTAATTGTCCTGCAGTATTCACAGACTGAGCAGGACGAACATCTGTCTGTCTTGTATTAAATCCGTTTGCAAGTAATTTGTCGAATGGTATGCTTAAACAGTTGTGCATACCTGCTGCGTAACTATCAAGGTCGTGAATATATATTCTATTGCTTAAATGATTTGTTCTTGACATTTCTGACATATATTCATCTAAAGCAATCTGCTTCATTACTTCACTGTTAACTGCACCCACACGTCCACCGAATGACTTTCCATCAACATTTGCATTCTGTCTATCGTCATTCTGCGAATTTAAAGTATTTCTTGCTTTTATTCGAATAGGGCTTTTCATTTCCCTTATCCTTGATCTGTCGTTTCTATAAATGATATATTTTCTAGCAACGTCCATATCAAATTGTGCGATTTTTTCTTCAACGAGATCCTGAATTTCTTCCACTCCAAGATCTCTCTGAATTTCACTAATACTTGTGGAAATACGTTCTGCTATTTCTTTAGCACGTTCTGTTTCCTCACCATCTACTTCATAGAATGCCTTTAATACTGCATTCTGAATTTTTTCGGGTTTAAAAACCTCTGATCTACCATCTCTCTTGTAAACCAATCAATCTTCCTCCAGTTTACTTATTAATTCGTATATTTCTTCCCATCCATGAACACGGAAAGTTTTTGTGCCATCTTCTCGAACATCTCTATTCCAAGGTTTATCGAATATAATGTTATATTTAACTGGTGCATTTTTAGAGTGTTCAAAAACGAAATTATCCAAACAATCGTCAATAAGCACATCACCATGAATAAGACGTTTATCGCGGCTTATAATCAACATACTGCTGTCATATCCAGGAAAGATACACTTCAACCATTCATCTTTTGCTTTCACATGGTCTGGATAGGTTGATGTAACAAAATAAAAATCTGACGTTTCCATCAGTTTTTCAATTATTTCCTTTGCTTTTGGTTGAGCGTTTAACGATGCAAGAAATTCATTAGTACAAAATTCTGCAAAGATATTTTTACATTCTGGCTTTAAGAAATCCTGTATATACCAACTTGTAATATCTTCAATTGTTAAATTATCATTGTATTTTTTATTGTACTCAATCAGAATCTTTTGTATTAAGTTGTTCGCCACTTCATCAATGTCACATAATATTGTCATTTGTTTATTTCTTTTTTCTTCTCTATACTTTTGATATGCATAATTTATATATTTAGCAATAGCTTCTGCGTCAAAAGTATAACTGAAATTTTCAATGATATAATTTGCTTCATCTTCGATACCGTCAAATTGACCAACATCACTTGCATCTCTTCTTTTTGCCTCTTCGATATTGTCACCTCGCTGCAATATCTTTATAAGTCGTTCTTTTCTTGGAACTTTAATGTATACGCAAAATACATCTATGCCCGGCTTATTTTTAAGTTGCCGCATTCCATGAGGCGTTAATACTGCTACCTTATCATTTGTGCAATCTTCTACGGCAGTTCCATAAAACCAACCATTATACTCCCCTATTTCTGCAAAAAATCCCATTTTACGTTTTTCTGCAAAATCTTCCATTGATATAAAGTGATAATCTACTCCATCCTCTTCTCCATCTCTAGGAAGTCTTGTTGTATATGAAACTATTTTTTTATAGCCATACAATGCACATAAACATTTCTCAGTAGTAGATTTTCCGCTTGCGCTTTCACCTACAATTACTAACATTTAGTTTCTCCTTTTATATGTAACAAACTGATATATTGGATAATCGTATAATGAATAAGTTTCATCGTCCATTTCCATTACTTCAGTTATTTTCCATTCATTTCTGAGCTTATCCAGATTAGTAAAAAATGTATCAGCAGTATATCTACTATATATTTTTGTTGCGTATACAGTATCGCAATACGGCAGCAGTAATTTATATATTTCACCGCCACCAATAATAAATACCTTTTCTTCTTTGGTTGTAGATTTAATAATCTGAATAGCTTCTTCTAAAGTTATAACATGAGAATTTTCACCAACCGAAAAAGAATTTCTACTTATTATATAGTTTGTTCTATTTGGAAGTGGCTTTATTGGTAAGCTATCCCATGTTTTTCTTCCCATTATAACTATCGAATCTTTTGTTTTTTCTCGAAAGAATTTCTTATCTTCTGGGATATCGACTAGCAAATCTCTGTTATATCCAATACCCCAGTTAATATCAACCGCTACTATTGCTGCTACCATACTTTCTCCTAAATCCCTAATTCAAGTGATATTTGTGGAGATACCGGATTGTAGTCAACAATAGTAAAATCATCAATATCCATATTATAGAAATCCTTTTTATCTGGGTTTAAAATTAGTCGTGGCATAATACCCGCATCTTTTACAGATTCCACTCTTGAAAGTAGTTCTTTTGCCTGTTCAACGTGTCGATCATAAATTTGTTCGTTGGCAACAAAATGAGTAAAGATTCCAGGCTCATATCCAGTATGTCTTGCTACCATCATAAGTAAAGCTGCATACTGAACTTCATTAATTCCTCCTGCTCCACTTGCAGCAAGTAAATCTCCGGATCTCTGATTTAAAAACATATTCAGCTTGTTTCCAGTGACACTCCAAATTGTTTCGTATGCACAAGGTTTCAATCCTTTTGGACGGTCTTTGAACTCTTCCTCCTGCCATAAGTTACAAATATGGTATCTTCCATAGGGATCATTTTTAATATCATCCAGAACACGCTTTCTGAACATATCATATCTATCAACAGTATGACCATATCTGTATGAAATAGTTCCATCCCCAACGTCCCAGTCGTTCCAGTAATGAACTCCCATTTCATTTAAAACAGATAAATCATTTGACTGTTTCTGGAAAATCCACAGAATTTCTTTAATCGCACTTTTCCATGCAATTTTTCTTAATGTGAGAATCGGGAACTCACCTTTGCTTAGATCATACTGTCTCATTTGATGCAGTATAAACTTTGTATGTGCTGGAGTTCCATCTGCATATTTTGGTCGTGGGTTTTCATCAAGATATCCATTACGCAAAATATCTTCAATTTCCTTGACCATATAAATGTCAGCTTTAGTCATTTAATCCTCCACAATAAATCTTTTAATCATATCTTTAATTTCTTCGCATTCATCTGCATTATCTGAATGTATTTTAAGACAAAGTGTTCTTGTTAAATCAATGCTAAAAATACCCATAATTGATTTTGCATCAATAATATATCTTCCAACAATTAAATCCATATCTGAAGGAATTTTGTTTGTAATTTTTACAAATTCTTTTACCTTTTCAACAGAATCAAGTTTTATATTAAATTCGTTCATTATTCATCTTCCCATTCTTTCTCTCTTATCCCGTTTGCTTTTTTAGCACACTCATCCGAACAATATATACCACCAGAATTATCAGTTGTATAATATTCGCCCTCGTAAAGTTCTTCACCACAAATTTCACAAACTGATTTAACTTTATGAATGGCGTTCGGGCATCTCGGATGACACGGTATTTGTCTACATATTTCGCAAATTGCAATCACCTTTTATAGCAGAAACATTTTATTTCTTTTATCTTATGAAAAATTCAAAAATCTTCATTCCGAAGATAATTGCCTGATTTTTCATATTCTTGCTTCCTTTACTTTTCCCATCCCAAAATAAAATGAGAACTCCGAAAGTATCATCAGATGTAGCATATTCCGCCATTTGCCTATTCCTATTATGCCCCGCCAAAGCATTGTATCTTCCATGAGAGTTTTCCATTATTTTGCATGGAACGGCATTCAAGTTTTTCCATTCTGCCGGAAACTCAACAAGTTTTAAGCCATAATTGTTAGCAAATTTTACTGCTAGACTATCTGCTCCGCTAGCCATTCCACTTATGATTTCTATATTCTCTGGATTGATTTTATAGGATTTTTCCGATCTTCTGACTGTGAGTATATTATATTCCGGATAAGTTTTATTTAGCTCGAACAATTTTCTTATTACTACCTCTTCAAGTGTTTTGTAGTCATTAAAGAATCTTGATCCTGCTATAACAATCCTTACCATATTTCCTCACTTTCTTTGTTCTCATTTATTATATCACATTTTATTTATTTGTCAATATTTATTTCGTTTTTCTTAACGACAATATTTTTCAAACACATTATTATAATGTTTGTTTTTTGTAAGTTTGCGAATAATACACATTGCAAGTCCTGTTTCTTTGTTAAATGTATCGCCTGCATGACATTTTGTTACAGTTTTTGTACCGTCTTTCCAGAATACAATAGTTGCCGGATCATTGAACACAACATGGTCAATTTCCTTATCCAGGTCAACACTATTCTCCCATTTTTTTGTTTCGTTGGTTGTATCTCCGAAGATTTCATCCAGCAGATCAACGATTCCCATTACTACTCCAACTGCTACTTCATTTCCGTTTTCTACTTTCTTTTCACATTTACACATAATTTTGTTCTCCTTTTTATTTAACTTTATTGAAAATCATTTTTTCACTTACAAATCCGGAAGCTCCTTTATGACCTCCACCGCCGTATCTTTCGGCAATTTTTGAGCAATTAACATCTGGTTTATCGGAATAGATAGAGTATTTATATTTCTCCCCATCAAATACCCAGATAGCCACGATGGGGTAATCTTTGATAAGATTTCCAAAAATAAGGCTGTTGCATCTTCTGTTTACAACCAGACATTTTACGCCATCTATGCGAGATTCATATGCATACGCTTTACGGTACTGTTCATATTCTTTCTCGACATATTTGCTAATCGCTTTTCCAGATTCAATCATCTTATCAAGAAGATCATTTGAAGCTGAATATTCTGCTCTGAATAATTGATTCCAGACAATATCCAGTGCTTCATAATCAGTTGCTTCGAGTGCGTATTTGAAGAATAATGTATCTTCTAATTTAAACTGCCAGCAATCAAAATCACTGATATATTTGAGAAACATAGGAATATCATCAAACTCACAATCAAACAAATACATATATGTAAGAGCTGCCCCACTAATTCCTTCTTTACGGATTCCCTTAACTTTTTCATATTCTGGATATGTTTTAAGGATTTCCATACTGGAACTGTGGTGATCGCACCAAATAAGGTCACAATGTTTTTCTTCCAAAATTTCTTTTAGCTTATCTACAGAATTTACAGAAAAGGATAAATCTACGAAATACACTGTTTCACCATCTTCGATCAGTTCTGTTGGAATTGGTGTTGAATAGTCATACATAATGTAATCGGCTTTATTGTAATTACCAGTTTTTCTTGCTACAATAGCTCCAGCAGCTTTTCCATCAATATCATTGTGATGAAAGCATTTCATTATTTTTTATCCTCCACTTCGTCAAGCACAGATGACATAAAGCATACGCTCTGTGCGCTATCAAGAGAATCAACACTCACGCCTCTCGCAAAAGATAACGATTTTGATGTGGCGTTGAATACTTTCTGTGTTCCAATCTTACTTGCTGTATATCTTTTTGATAGCATTTTATCAATTCCAAGATTATCGCTTACTCTATCAACGTCGATATTTGCACCAAGAAATGTGAAAACCCAACTATATTTTTCACGTTGATGTTTAATCATATTTCTTACAGTTTCCCAGTCAAACTCTTTACTGCTATTTTCTGCGCCATCTGTAACGATAGTAAAAATAACTTTCTCAGGACGTTCCTCTTCTGGCATTGATGCTAATTTCTGACCAACATGATTGATAGTCATTCCAACTGCATCAAGCATAGCGGTCATTCCGGTTGGCATATATTCAGCAGTTGTCATATCTTTTACTTCTTTGATATTCACGCCATCGTGGATCATGTTATATCTGTGGTCAAAAAGAACAGTCGTAACGAGAGCATCTCCCTCTTCTTTTTTCTGGTCGGCAATCATTGCATTGTAACCGCCAATTGTTTCCATTGTAAGCGGCGACATAGAACCACTCATATCAAGTACAAAGACCATCTGTGTTAATCCTTTTTTCATTTTTTGCTTTCTCCTTTAAATTTAAGTGTTGTTTTATTTTTATAAGCAATATTAGCAACTATACTCATACATTGCTTACAAGTACATTTTTTAATATCATCTGTTAATAGAATAGGTGATATACACCAACTACTACACAATGGAGCTTTCATACTCATATGTTCCTTGTTATTAAGACTTATCACTTCTTTTTCAAGATGAATCGGAGCGTTTACTGCCATTGCAAGTATCGGTAATTCTGTTAATACTGTTATCCTTGGTTTTTTAACTATAGTTCCAATCATTCATCAGTTCACATATCCTTTCATTAATTGTTCCTTTCTATAATTTCTTGATTTTTATATCGGATATGCCTTGTATACCTGTTACCCTGATATATTTCTCGCCTTCCCACCAATCGTTTAAATATTCTACATCATACATATCGTATGGGCTTGCGACTTCATTAAGACGTTCATAATTCTTCCCGTCTCTGGATATTTCGATTGATACAATCACGTCTTCAGTGCAGTGATGTTCCCAGTATTTTTTAATATACTCACTTACGATATCATATCCAGTCTGCTTATCATCTAACACTACTGCTTCTACAGGATTTGTGTATTCAAACGACGGCATAAGAGCCAACTTGAACAGATTCTTTTTATGCATTGTGTCAATTTTCTGTTTAAGTTCTTCCGATTCAATCTCCCCTGTTCTGATGTAACGATCAAGCATATCATAAGTAAATCCCAGGTTATCTTCGTCTGTTTTGCCACAAAGCCCATCTGTCGGCACTTTATCAACCAACTCAGAAGGTAAACCAAGTTCTCTTCCGATAGCTTTTACTTCTGTTACAGTAAGTCTTGATAATGGTGAAAAATCTCCTGCTGCATCACCATATCTTGTAGCATATCCAACCCAATCTTCAGATAAGTTACAAGTGTTTGCAACCCTGCCATTTACAGTCTGAGAAACAGCGTAGAGTACAGCCATTCTAATTCGTGCCGGAAGATTAGTAGAACTCTGTGCGCTCCAGTGTCCTCCAGTATTATCTTTTACCTGATGCTTAATATTTCTGCATACATTGAAAATATCAACAGTAAAGTTTACAATTCCAAGATGATCGCAAAGCATTTTGGAATAATCAATGTCTGGCTGATTTCCCTGTGGCATAAGCACACCAATTACTCTGTCTTTTCCTAATGCTTCGACACATAATGCAGCCACAACAGAAGAATCTTTACCTCCAGAGATTCCCACAACTGCATTACAGTCCTTCCCATTTTCATAGAAAAAATCCTGAATCCATTTTACAATTTCATTTTTTACTTTCTTTGCATCAAACATCATGTTTTATGTTTCCTCCTTCAATTTCTTCAATCAATGTCATTAAATGTTTATATACCAATGGTAATCCACCACGATCATCAATATAAACATTTGCATATGTTTTTCTTCCTTTGACAGCAACAGAGCTATCACAGTTAATGCCTTTATATTTGACATTGTGTTCATCAAGATATTCCTCAATCATTGGATAACTATTTTCACCATTTCCAGTAAAAATGATTACTTCTGAATATCTTTCCCATCGTTTCAATAGTTTAATTACATTTTCATATGTTCTTCCCTTTTTGTGAAAATCATATAGCGTATCATCAAAATCCACACAAAATATGAGCTTTCCATATTTCTCAAATTCATTTTTTAATCGTATGTAACAGTTTCTTTCGTTGAGATAAAAGTCCTGTTTTTGTAAAATTTCAGAAATATGTTTTTCTGCTTTTTCTATATTCTCTGATAAGTTTAAATTATGTTCGGTACAGATAGACTTTAATTGGTCATAAAAATGTTTTCCACTGTTTTCTGGAGCATCTTCACGTTTCCAATATTTTGAAATATCGTCATCCGAAACAAAATCACGTTCAGTATAGATATTTTTAAATCCTGGGATATCAACCTTCATGTCTGAAATAAATTCCAGCATTTTTTCATAGAAATCATATGTGACACTGATGCACTCTTTATAATGTTCACATATTTCATTATCCGCAAAAACACAAAAAACAACGATTGTATTATTGGCATTGAACATTAGAATTTACCTCCATGAAGAATACCTCGGATTTCAGCAAGGCTCTGTTCTTTAATGAGCTGTCCATCTTTAAATATCGGCTGTAATAGATTTGCCTTTGCATCTTTTCCAGAAACATGAGCTTCTTCCCATGTCCTACCGTCTACATAAATGAGTTTGCCATCTGATCCTTTTATAACCACACAGCAACCTTTCTGAGATTTCTTAAATCCGCCATCTTTCGGATTTTTGAAAATCGGGAATGGTTTATCATCAATCTCACAGTATGTTGCTTTAATACAAGAACTGAATGTGTCTCTGGTAAATGGTTTTAAGATACCATTCTCTTCGATGCACTGGAATGAGAATGATCCAACACCTAATGCTACATTGGAACAAGCAAAGCCATTTTCCATAAGGATTTTATAAATCTGCTCACATCTCTGTACTGTTATGGAATCACCATAAATAGCCTTTACATGAGGATCAAGCACTTTATATCCTTTGCTGTTGGTCGTTCCGCCAAATTCTTCCCACAGTTTGAATACTGTTTTTGTAACCACTTCTACACAGTCGCCAGAATCGCCACGCATAAGCATACAACCGTTATGTGCCAAGATTTCAGGCTTTAACTGTGGAAGAATATTGTCAATTACATTCCAATAATCATATGAATCCAAAACAGCAGAGAAGCTTGTGTTTGGATAAATTTCAGTAAGCAATCTCCGAAGAAGAGTGATTTCGTCACCGTCAACTGCGAAATTGCTGCACATTACTGAATGTTCTGTGCTAGGGCTTCCAAATGCAACCGGCTCTTTTGTACAATCGCATTTATAGTTCTTTTCCAGATAAGGAATTGTCGGTACTGTGGCGGTATTAAGAAATGATAAACACCATCCTGCACCAGCTTTAATTGCTGAGTCTGTACATTCTTCGCCTCTGAAATCAAAAGCACCTAACGCTTTCGCTCTGGATGTTTCATCATCACAAGTAAGACCATAATAATAATCTACAATCTGTCGATATGTATACCCAACTGTTGCAGCAATCATAGGATGCCAACTTTCCGCAGAAATCAGGCTTTCAAGACTCTGTGGCAACCATGCAAAATCTTTATGTGTATTTGTAATACCGAACATTGGTACGTGCATTGGTACAATAGTCCCTTCCGGAAGTGCAACAATTTCAATTGGAAGATAACCAAGTTTATGCAGCTTTTCAATTTTCTCAATTTTATAGGCATTTTCGCCCAGTGTTGCATCCATAACTCTCTTATATCCGCCAATTACTTCATCAAATGGTTTGTTAAAAAATTCATCATTGAAATAATCAACAAGATATGTTTTGATGAATCCCTGCAGTCCAAACATTACCACACTGTCCCATCTGTTTACCCGGCTCATTCGTGGAGTAAAATATGAAACAGATTTCGTAATATCTTTCGGTAGCATTTCTGCATGAACTGCTTTGTAAAAGTCAATCAGTAACATAGGGTTTGTTTTAAACATTTTTCAAAACCTCAACTTTCTCTTCATCCAAACTGTAAATGGAATCTGTTGTAAATATTTTCTTAATAAGCCCATTATCCTTCAAGAGTTCTCCCTCTTTGATTGTGTTCTCACAATGAGTTACATAGAGGTAAATATCTTTTACTCCGTATTCTCTGAGCTTTAATGCTGAATAATAAAAAGTGCCACCTTTGGAACAAATATCATCCACAATGAGTACATTTTTTCCGGCAAGTTCAATTCCGTTTGTGACAACATCAAGTCCAAGAATTTCTCCTGTTCTCCAGTCACGATTTTTTAAGCCATAACAAAAAGGTAATTTAATAGCATTCCCATATCTTTTGGCTGCACCATTATCGGGATAGAAAATGACGATTCTGTTATTGTCGCTATTGTAATTGATTTTTTTCAAAACATCATAGATATTCCTAGAAGTAAAAAGTCCTACTTTTACATTGTTGATTAAAGCAGTTGATACATCACTATGCGGATCTTCAACATATACTGTATCAAACTTTAAGTCGTTGATAAATTCACAGAAATACTTGAGTGTGAATACTTCGTCCGGATTCTTTACTCTGTCCATTCTTGCATTTGGAATATAAGGTAAAATAAGTTCTTTCTTTTTTGCATTACCAAGATGCTTTACAATGTATAAAAGTGTTGCCATTTCTTCATCGCCTTCATAGTTCCACTCTATAATATATTTTTCTTTTTCCAGGATTTCCAGAGGAATACGAATACATTGTGTATGATCTGGGAAATGAGAAATTTCCATTTTAATGCCACATAATTTAATCATTCCAAATCTCCTTATAGTTTATTTCTCGTTGTTCAACAATATTGTCTCTAGTAAAAACGATCTCAAAATCTGAAATCTGTTTTGTGTCAACAATGAGAGCTGGTCAAATACAGGATTCCACGTTCCATCAAAGTTTCTCCACAGTCCATGTTTTTCAGCCTGATCTTCTACTCTATATCCGAAAATCATTTTATTCTCCTTCTACTACATTGATTTGGCAACTTTTCATTACTTCCAGGGCAGCTTTATGCTTTTCTGGTGTAACTCCTGCACAGCAGTTTGCGTGTACTGTAATTTCCGTATTTGGATATAACATTCGTAGAACCAGAGCGTTTGACACCACACAAATATCTGCACAAACTCCCATTAACTCAATTTCTTCCACTTTGTCATTTCTAAATACCATATTGAACATTTTGTCCCACGCATTATGTCCAAAGGTATATTTTCTTAAATAGAATCCTGAAATATTTATAAGTTCTGGGATAATCTGCCATCCATCTGAGTTATCAATGCAATGTTTTACTGGAAGATATTTTCCTTCTAATGTTTCCATATAGTGTTCATCGTGTGTATCTCTTGTAAAAAATGCAGTATACCCTTCTGCTACAAGTTTTTCTGCACGTTCTTTTACATTGTCTACAATAGCAACTGCTTCTTTTGAACCAAGTGCGCCACGAATGAAATCATTTTGCATATCCACGATAATCAACGCCTTTGCCATTTTATATTCCCTCCTGTTTTTATTTTTCTCTATTCATTATTTCTTTTATTTTGCTTTGTGTGTCATAATTCAGCATTTTAATTGCATGTTTTACATCGTTTAAAGCCTTATGCTGAAATGTACTTTTCTGTTGGTTGTTCATATCTTTTTCTATTCTACTACTCACAATTTCTAAAAGATCTGTACTGCTAAATATATCAATATCAATCATTTTCATATAAATTTACCCTCATATTAATGAGTATATACTTTTCTCTCACATTCCGGACATGCAGAATAAAAATGGTATTTGGAATAATATGAATCAATTTCATATTCATCTGTTTTATATATACATCTGCAATAATCACAACAGAATTTTTTAATCGGCTTATGCTTCATATAACCGCTTGATAATATTTTAATCATATTGCCTCTCAATAAAAACCAGATTTTATTTAGATTTTTATACTATATATAGTGTATTTATAAGTCAGCAACACTATATATAGTATCTCTAAGTTTTCATTTTTCCACTGTATCTTATTTTCATAATAATCAATGTCATCTCCTTTTTTTATTATATTTTATAGTACATAATTGACTCCATTCTCAGCCTCACCCATTGCCTTTACGTATGGCGATATTTCAACCACAGCAATATCTCAAGTATAATGCTGATAGTCTTTTCAGCTTGTCTATCGGAGAACAGGGGGATTCGTGTTTCCCATCGTAATTTACTAAGGTATTTCATTGTCTGCGCCCAACCGGAAAACCTACGGGCTTTTTGTAGTGTACTTCTACTCACAAACTATTTCTTTAACGTCCAACAGCACTGCTGTCACCTTAGATCCCGACTGCCAATTAAGCCGTGTCATGTTATCTCATACGGACGATTATGTGTTAATACATTTATTTCTTTTATCTTTAATGTGCCGCTTCATCAGCTTTATGAAGTAACATTATCTTCCTGTATAACTCTTCACCCCATAAGTTTCTATATTTCTTTTCCATCTTTTTATTATCATCTTTTTCCCAGAAATACGGAAACATATGCCACTGAATAAGTGCCAGAATTTCAAGCATATTATTTGTTGAAAAGTTATTCAAATATTTAATTGCATCGTATGCACTTACTAAATGATGCTGATAATAATGCGCTGCATCAGTAGGATTACCCTTGCTATCTTTGTATTCTTTTGTGAATTTCTTTCCAATATCATGTAGTAATGCTGCCATATGTAAGTTTATGTCTGCTTTATTACCAAACTCAAGAGTATTCAAGTAACAAGCAAGGCAGTGATTTCCAATTGATAATGTATGATGCGGATTATCATGTTTGATACTGAAAAGACCATTTTCTCCATAGAATAAATTAGTTAATTCATACTGTTCATGTACTTTACTTTGTGTATCAATAATAATCTCATCCCATCCCTCATAATACTGTGGAATATAAATGTTTTTATACATTCTTTCGATTGCATACTCCGGTACAAATCTTCCACCATTTTCGGCTCGCTTTTTGTTGTTTTCCAAACACATTTCAAACGGTGTATATACGAAATAACAAACTTTATGACAATTAATTTTATTCAGCTCATTCAAGAATGCCATTCGCTTTTTGTAGCTGATATTACAAGCATCGTAAATTACAGCTTGGCTTTTATTGTAAAGCAATTCGTCTTTTACTCTTTGGTGAAGAACTTTAAATACTTCTTCGTTACATTCCTGGTTATCTTCAGAACCAGTGATTTCTTTTCTGATTTCATCCGATGAGATTGTCGGGCAAACCCAAATACGACTCAATTCATGAGCTTTCGTAGTTTTTCCAGATCCAGGCAATCCCACCATCATAATAAGTGTTGGCTGCATTATTCAGTCTCGCTTTCTTCAAAAATAGCTTTATAGTCTGAAACTCCCATTTCTTTTAACTTTTTATATGCCGGGCATTTCTCACTACCATACTTGATATAATTGTTTTCAATGCCAAGATATTTGTTTTTTACATATCTTTTATATTTCTTTGGGACATTGCTTTCCGCCCAAATCATAAAGGATTTCTTATCACTTTTTGGTGCTTTGTCAAAATACTTCTGTACTTCTGCTTCCATATTTTTCACATAATCCAGAACAATTTTTTCAACAATGAATACCCTTTCTCTGTATGTTGCTGGCACTTTGCTGATTAAATCGTCTATTTTGTTTTCCGCAACACTTTCAATGATAAGATTGATGGAAGAAATTTTTGATAAAACTCTATGAATTTGAACATAATCATCACCCTTGACTTTAATCATATGTCCGTCAATGTTTACTACAAATCCCTCTTGTTCATCAGATTTAATAGTTTTAACATCTTCAAGGATTTCTTCAAATGTTTTATCATAAATCTCAGTCATCGGAACTCCATAACGTGTGGCAAAATCAGATACTTCTTTATACGAAAATTGTCTACCCGTTTTTACATCTCTGATTCCAATTAAATACAAACCTTCTTGATCTTTTGTGTATTTAACAACATGTGCATCTTCCAGTGAAATGTATTCATAAATAAACGTCAAATCATCATTTGATTCAGTCATACATTTATTTCTTTCATCTAGCATTTTAAGACCATCTGCTAACCTCCATGATTTCTCCTGGCATAAAGCTTGGCTTCCAGTCATAAAGATCTTACCATTATACCAACGAACACATTGCATACTACCATCAAGCTTATTTGTAATTTCAATTGTCTTTGCATTTTTAATTTCTTCTGTTACTACTGCAATATCATTTTCCGGACATTCATTTAAGTTTCTGAACTTTCTAAACGGGGCAATTACAATCTCTTCGGCTTTCAGATTGATGACTACGCTTCTACATTCAAGGAAGAATCCATCATCTGCATTCCATAAATCATTTGCTGTAATCTCATATTGACCATCTCCGGCACTACTGAATTTACCATACCGTATTAATACAAATTCGTTATGCTGGTTGACTTCAAGATATTTGATTTTCTCTGCTGCTGCATTATCTCCCAGTTTAATAATCCAATGTTCAAGTGAAGAAATTTCTTTTTCTTCTGCAATATATGTTTTGTATTCAGGTTCACCAAATTTTTCAGTATATCTTCTTTTGATATCCATTACGAATCTGAATACCGGATTCCATTCATACATTAAGTTCCTTTCTTGGTTTATTATACCACTTTTATTATAAATGTCAATATTTATTTCTTTTATCTTAGTTATTTTTTGTAATGCTTTATTATAAAATCTAGTGTACGTGGCGTATAATCCATATACGGCAACATACAACCAACGTTAAAAGCATTTTTCATTTCTGGCTGTTCAAGGATATTATGAGTCGCATTCCCATCTTCATTTATATTTGAATGAACATGTCCATATAAATGATAACTTCCTCTATGCGATTGATCCCATACTGCAATTGGATAGTGGCATAAAACAACAATCCTTCCTTTATCATCTACTCTTTTTAAATCATAAATGCCCTGAAACAGTTTTTTGCAGTACCCATTCTTAACCCAGCTATCATGATTTCCAACAATAAGGAATCTGTTTTTACAATTGATGCTTTTTATAAGTTCTGCAGTCTTATCAGGTTTATACCATGATACGTCGCCTAAAAGATATAATTCGTCTTGTGGCGTTACCACCTGATTTATATTTTGGATTATTTTCTTATCCATTTCATCTAGTGTCTTAAATGGTCTATGATCGAAACGACTCATAGCATTGTAATGACCGAGATGCAAGTCTGATATGTAGTATTTACTCATATAATTCCTTTCTCTCTTAATTCGCTAACAGATCTTGTTAAGAAGTACGAAATGTACTCTTCGCCATCTGGATCTCTTTCAATCCCACCAGGCATTACTTCGGTAAGTATCTTCATTGGATATAAGTCTAAGTCTCCCATTGGATTTTGACGCAACATTTTTCCGACAATTTCTAAAGCATGATACATTACTTTTTCGCGTGGTGAGAAAGAGTCCTTTATACTTTGTGAAACCTTCATCTGGCAATCGCCGTTTCATGTTTCACTACTCTATGCGGTATTTTAAGTATTTTTAGCATATCTGTAACTCCAGAGCCAAATCCACTTGCATCTAAATAAATATCGTATTTTTTACCAAGTTCAACTACAATCTGTATCGCTACACCAAAACTATCTGCACAATATACTTTCCTAATCCCATTACAAAGAGTGACAACTTGATAGCCTCTAACATTACGTTCAATCTCTACATACATAATATATAAAACTTCCATTTCCTTACCTACTCTTCATAAATGATATCAAGCCCATATGCTTTTGCAACTTCATTTTCAAGAATACATCCTCTTGCCCTATCCCATCCTTTACAAAAATAGACCGCATGGCAAAGGGACATGTTCTCGATAGATTTCGCAAGAAAACACACTGGAATTTGCACAACACCACGCTCTTCCATTTTTTCTTTACTATACCATTCATCCGTAAACGGTGTATTTACTACTTCATATCCGGCAGCTTCAAGTGCTTTAATCGCACGATTTCTTGTTTCAATAATTTCTTCGTTTGTCTTTCCTCTCATTGGCTGTGACAGCATTGCTTTTTTCTTATCCAATTTAATAGCCCTCCTTCAAAAATCCTAATCTTTTGGCACAATCAGGGCAATAATTATATCTTCCGAAAATGGTTTTCCCGCATTTTCTGCACTCATGTCCTTTTGAAATTGATGTGCCATATGGTGATCCAAGTGCGATATAGCAACGCTTACAAAACGTATAATTATCAGCACAATATCCGCCACATCTTTGACAATATCCCATATGCAATACTCCCTTTATTTTAATATCTTAATTTATAATATGATTTGTATATCATTTGAGCGTACACTTCGGGTGTAATACGTTCCTGTACCACATTACATCTCAACGCCAACCTACTTTGTATAATTACATCTTGTGTGCGTGAATACCCATCTTCAATTCCTATGATAATTCGATCTTTCCAATCTCCAGGAAATCTATGTATCATTCTTTCAAGGTGTCTGCCAAGTTCGTACAAGCAAATAGGTTGAACACTATTCTCGCTATTTGTAAAATACATTGTAAAGATATCCATACTATTGAGATACTTAAATTCCCACTCAATCTGCTTTTGACTTGCATTTTTATCTGATGCATCAAAATATTTTCTTCTTGGATTGAATATCATTAAATCATCCAAAGAAAAAGCATTCAATTCATCAATTACTTTACTCTGCCAATCGTCGCAATTAGTAATGCCTCCTGCTAGAAACAATTTGATATTCTTCAAATTGTAAAATTCATTTACAGTCGGTTCGTTTAATGCTTCAAATACTTTCATATTTCTCCTTTACATCCATTCAAACTGTATTTTTAATCAAAATCTAAGATATCTCTTAAAACATCTACCACTGTTCCAATATCTTTGCATCTCTTACAGTCCAACGCGTCATTGTCTTTCTCAATCCATTTATTCTGCAGTTCTTCAAGAATATTTTTTGCTTCTTTTAGTGTTTCTCTTTCTTTGTTGGAAATATTAAATGAAACATCTTTATAGATACTAATATCTGCCATTATTTTTCTCCCGTAGTCATTCTCTATCTATAAACGACGAAATATGAACGGTAATATAATTACCACTTTTGCGGATTCTGTCTAAAGTCTTAACTGTGTCCTCAACAATAGCAACTTCCTGATCTGATACATTTTCAATTTCTTTAATATGTTTAAGAACAGCGATTTTGTCCTCTTGTTCTCTTACAAAATAGATGTTTTCCGGAAGAATACCATATTTCTCCTGTACAAACTCTCTTTTTCCCGACTCTTCTGCAGCAGTGCATTTAGAACATACATATACCTTTTTAATATCTTTGTGCGAAATAAATCTTCTCATTTTAGGACTATATGAGATTGCACTATATGGATTAATGCCATTACTAACCATTTCGTCCCACTCTTCATCCGACATACTATGGCTTAAATATCCAAACTCATACGGTGCTAAAACACCATCTACATCAAAAACTACTGCGATTTCTGGCTTTAATAAATACTGTAAAATATTCATGTTTTTACCTCTTATATTCATGTTTCTACCTCTTTCTTAATTTTTACATATATCTGCAATATGCAGACATAACTTTTCTGGAATTACGCTACGTTCCACTGCACCCTTTAATCCCTGTGTTCCAGTTTTACTTCCTCTTGGAGCTGGTTGGTGGCAAGGATCGCCATTATGACACATCGGCTTGAATTGCGGATTTGGATGATTAGTCCATATATCCGTAGGCTTCATTCTGGTATCTCCATACTGGCAATATGTAATTGTGTATCGTGGCAAATTCTTCATAAATGCCATTTTCCGCAAGCCACCTCTAGGATTTTCAATAAACCAATATTTCGGTTGCAACTCACGAATAAGTTCGATTGTATGCTGCACAAGATTGTCTGACAGCTTCGCAAAATCACTTACTGGATCTAAATTCCCAGTAATGGGATTTTTCTTCCGATGATGTGAAATCGCTGCTATTGAATAACTTGTACATGGTGGACTCGCCCAGATTACATCCGGCTTGCCAAACTTATCAATAATATCTTTGGCTGTCACTTTCATAATATCAGCATACCAATCAATGTTTTGATTTAGCCGCCCAGAATCCCACAACCATAGGTATTTGAAAAGGAGACATTATAAAAATGAAGTGTGTAGATTTATTCAGTGGAACACGTAGCATTGCGAAAGCCTTTAACCAACGTGGTTATGAGACTTTTACAATCGAATTGGACAAACAACATAAAAACATTGTTTTATCCCTATAATTCCTCAAGTTCTTTTTCTAATTTTGCGATAGTATCAGTTATCCAGTTCTTCCAACATTCTCTTGTAGAATCTGATACTCCACAATTCAATACTTGATTTTTTAGTGCCTTAATATCAAATTCAATCTCTTTCGCTCTTTCAAATTGTTCTTTTGTCATGTTACCTCCACTACATTGAATACTCTGGATAGAAGTCATATAAATAGTCTCTGAAGCCTATTTCTTCATCTGTAATACTGTGATTTTTCCTGCACTCTAACCAAGCTTTTCCGGCTTTTGTTTCAAGAAATCTTTCATATTTAGGCAGTAGTTTTGCCATATTCTTTTCTTTTTCTGTCATTACGCCATAAAATATCCTTTCCCTAAATTATGTATAAATTCAGACTCTCTCCAAATCATTTCACGCTGTTCTAAGCGACCATAACACTCTGACAAAAGTTTTACTTTAAACACATTTTCTTCAGCAGTAAAATGCGGATCTGTTTTTTGCATGGATTCTACATACGCATCTGTCACATCTTCTGTGGATTCAATCTGTATAATTAGGTGTTTTAATAGGTTCATGTGCTAGCCTCCGTCCTATTACTCTGTTTCACTCCATTTAAGAACTTTCTGACAGGTTGCAGACCGCTGAAAATATCTTTTGCCCTGTTTTCTTCTTGCCGCTTGAATTTTTTAACTTCTCCCACATCATTTTCAGTAGGACGATAATATCCAGATCCATTCTGAATATTTACAATTACTTCTCTTTTTCTGGCAGCATTGATAAGATCACGCATTGTTCTGTCAGAACATCCGACTTTCATTGCCAATTCTGCCCTTCCGATAGCGTTCTCCCTTCCAAACGGAATATATTTTACAATGTCAACTTCCATTTATATTACCTCGTATATTTATTCTCTACTACTTATTTAAGTAATATGTGTTATACAAGTTTCTCGACAGACTGCTGGTGTTCGGAAATTCTCTTCTCCATAGCTCTGCAATACTTCTCTTCGGACTCCATCGCAATGTAATTCCGGCTTGTATTGATTGCAGCTATACAGGTAGTTCCACTTCCAGCACAGCTATCAAGAACTGTATCGCCTTTGTTTGTGTAGGACTTAATAAGCCACTCACATAATTCAACTGGTTTTTCTGTTGGGTGTGTTACAACTGAAGGATGTGGTTTCTGGAATCTTAGAATACTTGTGGGGTGCTTCCATTCTCCTAGTTCTTCTCGATTATCCACAAACTCATATTTTCCATAATTATTGTTGTCACACGCTTTCTTCTTGCCTTTACTATGGTTCATTGCTCCCAGAACTTTTTGAGGATTATACACTGGTGGCTTCTTATAAAAGATACACACCTCTTCATGTACTCTCAAAGGCTGTCTATTCGCATTAAGAAATCCAGTGGAAAGCACCTTATCCCACACAAGATTATACTTCCATAATTTCTCCTGGCTTTTCATCAGATCAGCCATAAACATTCCATCTGCGAAAATTGCAATGCAACCATTAGGTTTAATGATTCTCACATATTGTTCCCACATCTTATCAAGTGGAATAATTGAGTCCCATTTATTATGTGTTCGCTCATATGGAGGATCTACCAGAATCATGTCAATACTTTCATCTGGAATATCCTTCATAAGTTCTAAGCAATCTCCTTTATATACTTTGTTTAATTCCATTTCTACTCCTAATGATAGTTTCATCTAGTGGCTTGAAACCACGATGAACACGTACTTTTGAAATTGAGGCAATCACTTAATACAATGTTTTGAAACCTGAAATACGACAACCATCGCTCCTAAATAAAACTATCATTTTATTAATTATTTATTTCTTTTTTCTTACTCAAAGTCTTTCATAAATGTCTTTTTTAAATACTCTACAAATCTACTGTCACATTTTGACTTACTTTTATTGAGTATCAATTTCTCTACGACTTCCGGAATGTCGGCTATTGTTCCATTCCATACAACATCTTTTCCATCCTTTGAATAGATTTCCATTGTACCGTCAAATTCTCGCATCACATTGCATCCGTTATATTTTTTCATAGAATCCAAGCAGAACTCAACATTATAAAAATATAGCATATCAATTTCTATCGAGTCCCACGACTCCCATGTGAATATATCAATACCGCAAAATGTTTCTGTCGGTCTTATTTGTTCCATATTTTTTCCTTCTTCAATCTTCGTTCATTTTTCCTTTTCATTTTCCTATATTCTCTTTTTACCTTTTTGCGCTCCATACGAATAAGAAGATAATCAAACAAAAAGTCAAGTGTTTTTTCTGAACTCATTGGTGAATTAAAATTCCCATAATCAGGTTGTTTTCTTAGCCATTTCGTAAATATTTCTTTCATTTATTTTTTCTTTCTGTAAAATAAATTGTCACGGAGCAGCCATCACTTGTATCTTCTTTTGTATATCTGTCGTATTTGTAATCATTTCCAATACCAATATCTAAATTATCTTCTCCCCACTCAGAACGATACACTGATATTTGAGGATATGCTTCTCCGCATCCAGTCAACATAAAAGCAGACGCAAGAACACATCCTGCCAGTAACAAAACTTTCTTTCTCATTATTTATACCTCTAAATATTTTTTTAATAAACTTGCTTGTTCAAGAGCATTACCCCAGTTTATCTCTCTTTTTTCATAATTGTCACAAATTTGCAAATATGCCAGATACATCATTTTTGCTATGACATCTGCATTTAATCTTCCTGTTTGTCCTCCAAATGCTGGGATAACAACTGACTCACACTTATTTTTAATCGCTTCTATAAGCGTAGTTCTCATACACTGGTATATAATTGTTGGATCTTTTATAGCTGACGGAGTTCGCATTGTTGGTGTATGTATTAACAATACATCTGAATTTGGTATTTTAATTGAAATGCTTGTTCCAACTGGCTGTTCTCCAAAATATTCTTCAATAATCTTATTTTGAATTGATAGCTGTAAGTCTCTCCCAAAATATTCAGTAATTGCAGCATCATATCCGCCATCCATTAAACCATACGCATTTGCTGGAGAAACTACTGCATCAATACATCTATCATGTTTTTCCATAAAATTTATAAAATTATCGTGAATGAACTCTACTGACATTGTATCTACAAATACTGGATGAAAATAATTTTTCCATGAATTTACCATAGTTTTACTACGATCTAAAAGATATAATTGCATTATTTTTGTTATCCTTTCTAATTAAAAATATAAACTAATAAAAGCAAATAAAATATTCATAGCAAACTCAATAATATAATTGTATTCACATAAGAAAATGTTCAGTTTATACATGATTGATTTTACTTTTTCTTTCATTTCTTCACCCTCCTTATTTTCAAACAAAAAAACACCTGTTTCTTGAAAATTTTACCAATATATGTTAATATTGGTGAAGGTGAACGGTTGGTAGGGCATTATATATTTGTTTTCGCATGGTATATAATGTAGAACTGCCAACCGGAATCCGTTTTTCAGAACAAGTGTTTGTATATATTATACCAAACAATCGTTCTGGTGTCAACTACTTCTATAAAACACTAATTTTGTCAAAATTCTTTGTTGTGTTTATATGGTCTTGATTTATTAAATTCTGCTTTTTCAATAATAGCTTTTTCTAAATCAATTCCGTAATAATCTGCCATATCAAAACATCTAATTACTGCATCTGCTAATTCTGATGGAATGCCATCCGGTTTTCCATTTTCAGAGTAATATGTTTCTGTTGGAGATTTTCCTTTTCTTAATTCTTCAAGCACTTCTGATACTTCACTATGTATCAATGCGATAAATTCTGCTGCAGGAATTTCACGTTCTCGAAATCCGTGTTTCTTGCTATTTTCTCCGACATATTTTATAAACTCTTTTATCTATAATCCTTTCATTAATAAACCCCTTTCACAACAGTTATTTGGTTTCTTTCTGCATTTCGATTTTTACATATGGGCGTTCTTTGTATTCTGGGTGTTTGTAAAATAAACTTTCAAAAAAGTCTTTCAGATCATCTAAACTATCAAAAGTATATAAATCAAAATCCTTTTCTTTTTCTGATTCGTATATTTGAATAGTATACTTTTTACCGTCTTTGTATAAGTAAATCATTAATTCAAAATGACTTTTTTCCCAAACATCTACAACGCTTACACAATACTTTTCAAGTGCTTCTTCAGAAATGAATCTAATCAAATCCCAATGGCAATACACTTTTTGTTTATCCATTATTTTAATCTCCTGTTTTATAATAATTTTTTATCATATTTATTTATTTTTTCTATAATCAAATCATTTGGTAATATATTTTTACAAAAATATGCTGTTGCAAATGGACTCCCCTCTATCGCCAAATTCATATTTGATCTATTATGAAAACCTATTCTCTGGTCAAATGATAAAAGCTGGACACCTTTTGAGAAAAATTTGTATCTGGACTTTCCTTGTAATGAGTTTAATGGAAGCAATACGGCAAATGGTTTATCTAATTCGTATAATCGTTCAAGTATTTTGTCTTTAATACTGAATGGCGGATTAGAAACTATTATGTCGTATTCATCCGGCTCATATATAAAGAAGTCTTTTCCGTCATCTATATGTGATTTGACTACATTATAGCCAAGATTTTTGAAAGTTTGATAGAATGCAGACCATTCTTTATCAAAAGGACACCAGATTTTGTATTGTTTTGGGATATATTTTACAATTGGTTCAACAGCATAATATGGGGTATACATTTCCTGATGTTCTGGTGTAAGTTTGCTTGTTAAATATCCTATGTTATTAGCCATTATCTTCCTCTTGCCTTGTTAAAATATGAATTTCGTCAACATCCAACTTTTCCAATGTCCAACAACCACACATGGTTTTTAACCAATCTTCTGCCTGTTCTTTTGATGAATAAATTCCTCTAAGAAGTGATGCAGTTGTCAAATTCAACCATCTATATCTAAGAGCAACCCCATTTACCGACCACTTATCTACAACCAGCATAATAAGAAATTCTTCTTTGTCAGTATATAAACGTGGAATTTCTAACTGTTTCACTTTGTATATATCCCCAACATGAATATTATTTACTTTCGTCAAATTTTTCACCTATACTTTCAACTTCCCAGTCTCTATTTCTTGTAGCCCATGTGATTGCTTCTTCTCTTGTAGAAAATGATTTTCCTAAAATCGTTCCACTTGATAGATTTACCCATCTGTATGCGCTATATATCATCGGAATCTCTGATCTATCATTCACTAAAAAGAGCCAAATGTCATTAGTATCTTCCCAATTCGTCGCACTGTGCTTTGTAATTAAAAAGAGATTCTTAAATTGTTTTCCAAGTATTTCTTTGATATCCGGCAAATCCTCTGAATATAAACTCAGTTCTCCTGTAATTAAGTCAATCTTTTCTATTTCCATAGGTTTAAATGCAATTACCGCCCACTGTGGAATATCTAAAAATTCTGTTGACTCGTCCACGACATTAAAGAAATCCTGTCTGTTGACCATTCTGTGTTCATGTGCTTTTTTAATGATTTCTTTCATAGCTTCATCATTTTCTACTTCAAGTACAATTTTGGTAAAACTGCCACTAATCCACCGAGCGAAAAGTTCTTTGTCAACTCTCGCATTTGGGCTGATTGTGTAATCATTGTTAGTCTCATTTAAAGCAGCAACATTTCTTTTAAACCATTCACAGAAGAAAGCTGTAGCCCCATGTGCCACCATAGCCCCAAGTTTTCCAGGACTCATATTTAAGCTTTTATTTACTACAATAACCTGTTTATACATTTATGTTTCCTTTTCAATATTTTTATAATATTCAGTGTTTCTACATTCTTTTTGCTTGTCCTTCAAGTTTTGCTCTGCCTTTTCAAGTTCCTCTCTGAGTGTCTGCAATTCTTCTGTAATCGCCGGATTTACCTCTTTTCGCTCTGTGTATCTGAACATCTCGTTGGTTGTGTTAAATGCCACTGCCAGAGATCTTGCAAATCGTTCCACATTTTCATAGCTTTTAATCTGCTTTTTCAGTGATTTAACTGCAAGCCGTTCTGAGATACAGTAACTATTTATGTATCGGCGTTTTCTTTTGGCGATTTCATTTTTACGCTGTTTCTCTTGCTCTCCTTTCCACAGGCAATCTTCATATTCTTCCCTTGCTGCAATACTTGCATAAACTGAAGAAATGTAATCTTCCACATCTTCCTCTCCGTCCCATCCAGCACACGGAGGTTCAATAGGAGTCCCATCAGCCCCAGAAGTCCAACCACCGGGGCAAAGCCCTTCATCTTTTAAAGGACATTCATCGCAATCTTCTATTTCATATAATTTCATTTCTTGTTTCCTAATATATTTTATTTATTTATTTTATCTTACGGCAAAAATTTACATTTATTTCCTGTCAGTTGATCTGGATTATTTGTTCATAAAGCAATATATCTTTTCCACCAGGAATCACCATATTTTCATGATAGTGTCCAAAAAACCATTTTTTATAGTTTACACTTTGTTTTATATGCTCAAAGTATTCATTGAGTTCATCTTTCTCATTTGTTCTTAAAATCATAGTCTTATCAGATGACGGGCAATCGTGTGAAAAGATAAAGTCAACCTTATTGTTTTCTGTTGCCAATGTTTCAATGCCTTTTTCCATTTCTACTTGATTTGGCATTTCCTGTTCCCACCATGAAACATGATTTATGCGGAAAAATTTTCCTTCATGATTCCACCTATCAGCTTCTTTGTTCATTAATTTTTTATTTTCAAATTTATCAGGTTGTAAAATTCCACCACTAATATCGTGACTTCTTGCTCCACCAAAGGAAAAACATTTACAACCATCAATGTCAAACACATACCCACGTTCCAGCATTAATATAGATGGGCGGATTTCACGAACTATACCTCCATGCCATTCTTTTTGTGGATATCCATTCAGAATTTTTCTTTTTTCGCTTTCTTCCAAGTCTTTGAAAATCCATGTGTTTATGAAATTCTTATCACTTAAACCAGTTAGGCGATCATAGTTCTCATGGTTTCCAGGAACAAAAAGTGTTGTAAAGTTGCGGGAATTAAGCCAATTAAGGTCATAAATTTCTTTTTTAGTTTCTCCAGCGTAATTCCATACACCACCAAAGTCGCCACAAATAACAACATAATCATCTTTGTTCAAATGCTTTTGTTCCGGAAATGATTCCATGTTCAAACGATTAATAAAACCATCAACACTATGAGAGCCAAGTTTATCAGCACCATGAGTATCGCCAGTTATATAAATAGACATAAGTATTTCTCCTTCCGATATTTTTATAATATACGGTTTTCAATATTTTTCCGTTTCTCTTCTAAATACTATTTTGTACTTATATCTTTTATTTGTCAATAAAATTAAAACTCCATGCGCATTATTAAATTTTCAACATCTCTTTTTACTGCTAATTCAGCAGCTTTATGTCTCGCTCCAATATCTCCAATAGTTTCCTGATAATCAGTGTTTAGCTTTTCTAATTCATTGATTGCCGCTTTATACTCATTAATCTGGGCGTTATTATCTGCAATAATACTCTGGTATGATTTCTTCTCTTCTTCGGTTTGTTTCTGGGCTTCGGCAAGTTCAGCCTTATGCTCTTCCATCCTTTTCAAAATACCATTAATGAAGGTTTTATTAAATTCTTCATCAAGACCGAGATTTACCTTATAAACAGTAATGACTGTTTTATCCAGTATATCTGTAAGAATAACCCATGTACCAGAAAGATATACATTTACCGGGCGTTCTTCGCGTTGCCCGACTCTTCCGGTATAAATGCGATTTCCAAAGTGAATCATCGTGTTTATATCTTCTGTAATTTTATCCTTGTTCAATTGAACGTATGTATTCACGTCAATGGTAGTTTCACGGTTTGCAATTCTTTTTGCATATCTCTCCATTGCGTGATTTGTAATTGATAACTGCTCCATTTTTACTGCGTTTCCCTTTCTTTTTTATTTGAATCTGCAATTCTAATTGTTTCTTTGCAAAATCCAATGATTTGATCTTTAATAATTTCAAAATTTTCCGATGTCATTTCTTTTAATGTATTTACTACTTTAGTAGCATTTACTTTACATCCGAATATAATACCCCTATCATATCCTTCTTTGACAAGTAGCTTCAGCTCCTTGTCATCAAGTAAAATTTTATCATTTATTCTTTTCATATGTTTATCCTATATTTATTTCTTTTAACTTCTCTTTATATATTATACGTTTTTTCTTACTTTGTCAAGTCTTTTTTGCAATTTATTATTTCTTTTATCTTAGTTTTAAAAAATCCACCCTTGTCAAACAAGGATGGATATTATTATTTTAACTTCCATTTTTCGCATCTGTCTGCAGAACACGTTTCATAAATACGTCCTGCTTCTTCCATGAATACAGTACAACAACCGTATTCTTTCTTGCTTATAACATTACACTTTGTTCCTACTTTCCAACCACAAACAGCTCCGTGACCACCAATTGTCGCGACATATCTCTGGAACAATTTTAACGTTGAAAAGTATTTGCAGTTTTTACAACGCTCTTCATTATCATTCATCTTTTATTACCATCCAGTCGTTTCTTGCGATACAGCCAAACGTGTACTCTGTATTTTTAGTATCTCGAATATCAAGTTCTTTGCCATTTTCACAATGGATCATAATTGTTTTACGATCATCAGACCAATACCAATATCCGTTCCACTCTGGCAATTTAATTTTCTTTCCTTTTTTGAGGTGGTCGTATGCTTCATTAAACTCCATACTATCCCACGCTGGACAGCTTCCATTGTGAGATAACATATCTTCAATAGTATGTCGCATTTTCATGCAGGCACAAGCTTCTGCATTATGAATCTGCATAGCCATTATACTTCCTTCTTCCATAGCTTTTACAGAAAGTTCTGTCCGAAGATCTTCCTCTTTATTTACAAATTCTAATAATTTCTCAAGTTTTTCTTTTGCCGAAAGTGCCATAATCTTTCTCCTAACCAAGTAGCTTGTTTATGTATTCCATTTTCCGTTTCTGTATCTTCGCATTCATTTCGTCTCTGAAACATCTAATGCAAGTATCGTTATCTATTCCTGCCTGTATAAGGCTACCGCATTTTGCACACCGTTTGAGTAGCCTTATATCTCCGCTGCATAGTTTTGACCTTTGAATTTGATCTGGTATTTTTTCAAATGTCGCCGTAGTGCCTTTATAGAAAAATGCCAAATCTTCTTCAAAAATCCTTCCAGTTTGAATAAATCGGAATATCATAGGGATATAATCGTTATTTACACACTTTAAATCGAATCTGCTTTCGTTATCGTAGACTTTCGCATATCCTACATCTTCACCGAGATGTTTTAACTGGAATCTTTCTATTCTCATTTTTACGTTGGTTGATATATTATATTTATTTATGCATTCTTCCACGAATGGATAGTATATATAAGTCTTTTCTGTATCATCTATAACAATTTCATCATGTGAAAAGAATACAATGTCTTTCTCAGGAATACCAACCAACAGAAAGGCAAGCAATTTACACATAAGATATTTCTGATAAGTAACTTGGCGTTTCGGATTACATTCTCCGAAAATTCTCTGTCTCATATATTTACTTTCAATCAGTTCTTTGCGTTCGGTAAATCTTCCAATATATTCCTCCCAGGTTTTTGCCCCATCAAACATTGTATTATCAAAATTATATAATGTGCTGAAATTAGCCTGTTTCATATCAATACTGATGAAATGTTTTCCATCAAATGACGGTTTATAAATTGGCTTTGATGGTAACTGATATTTTTTAATTACACTGTTGAATCCGGACATATCTATTTCGTTAAATTGCTGGAATGTGGCGTTATTCTTAATGGCAGAAATCACACTATCCTTTACTTTGTTATAATGCTCATAATAATCCTGTTCTGTTTTAAACTCTGCTATTGAATCAAGAAATTCTTTATATTTTTCTACTGCCCCATATTGTTTGTCTAACAATTCAAGTCTGCTCTGGAAGTAAGGTTCTTCATATAAGTTAATGGGGATTCCGTAAAGCTTACAGAATCGCCCTTTAAGTCCATTTGTTATTTCCATTGTTGGCTATCTCCTATTCTAATTCTTCTATGATTTTGTTAAATTGTTCAATTGCTTCTGGTGAAAAATCATTTTCATAAAAATCACGCCACTGCTGCAATTTCTCTTTTACGGAAAAATCTCTGCCCCAGGATTCTTCGGCAAGTTCTTTCATCCTCTCCTCAGTTGTACCTGATACAATTTGTGCGATTTCATATGGAACAAATACTGGCTTTCCACCAAGCTTTTTAACCTTATCATAGTCTGACTGATTTCCTACCGGAATTGCGGAATGATTGTTTTCATCGAAGTCAGAAATAATCATATCCTTAACTTTACGTCCTTTTTCGGTATAGGTTTGATATTGGATATTACATATATCATAGAATGATCCGTCATTGGCAATTTCCATAAGGTCTTTTATATTAAGATCACCATTGTCTATTGCTTCACATATCATTTTTGAAGTTGTACTTCGCATATCCCATGTACTGCAGCTTTTTCTATCACGTTCAACAGTAATGTATTGTGGCTTAAAATCATATCCAAAATATAGATTTTTCTCTTTTTCTACTGCAAGCCCATTTACAAATATTTCGCCACGCATATCTTTTTCTGTAAAAATGCGCCCATAACTTGTTTCTATTGCTTTATGATTTTCTGCACCCGGCATACCTATCCACACATCATACAGAGAGTTATATTCATCCGAAGTTACATTTTCAATTTCTATAACAAGCCCATCATTACTTGTGTGGTTTGGAATTATTTCAAACATAAGAACCTTTTCATTGAATACTTCTGAATATTCAAATTTGGAAATCCATATTTCATCTTTTCTATTATTATATACTGAAAATGTTTTTCCAAGGCGATTTAATACAAGTGCTGCGATTTTATAGCCCTCTCCAAATTGTCCAACAGTATCAGTATTATTGGATTTTGTGCTACAACCAAGTAACAAGGTATTTATTTCCAGAGTCGATTCAGAATTACTTAACTGAAGGATATTTTCCTGTTCGTCATAGGATATTTTAAACACATTCTTCGGATTAAGTGTCTGCTGGTCAGTTCCATTCTGGATAAGTTCTCTTATTGCGTCACAGAAATTCCAATCTGAAACATAATTTGGCGTTATTGTCAATTCTATTGTTTTATCGTGCTTCATTTATTTCTCCCTTCTTTGACTATTTTTCTGGCATATTGAAACAACCAGACTTTCTATATATTCCATTTTTATATACAAATTTTTCATATTCCTTTTGAATATCATCGAGAATTTCCAATGCTCTCTTTTCAGTAGCATAAACACCTAATATACCTGCTCCAGTATGAATCTCATACCCATCTTTGTATTCTTCAACAATAATAGGTTTTCCAGTTATGTCTATCAACATTCTTCTGTCTTGTGTTCTGATACGCATTTTTCGCCTTTCTAGCTTTATATACTTTATTTAACTGTTTTTCCAGAGCTTTTCTTTCAAGCTGATTTTTGCAGTGCTTTATTTGCTTCTTGATCTTTGAAATGTCCATACACTCGATTTCTTTTCTGTTAAACTCTGTTGCAAGTCCTGACAGTAGATTTTCTGTATCTTGTGCAGTAAAAATAATATCTTCAAGTGGAAGATTCTCTGGTATGCAAATACAACCATCAAATATTCCTTTGGTTTCTTCACTAGAAGAGATTACTACATCCACCAATCCAGAGACAAAATTGAACATTTCCATATGATTCATAGCTTTTACTCTTCTGGATATTTTCTCAAATGCTTCAGTTTTATCAATGTGAAGATTTCTCCCAGCTACTTTATATTCATTCGTGCTATATGCTGGAATCGGCTTGTATAAAGTCTCAAGTTCTTCCATGTCTATCATTTCCTTTCGTATCATATAATTCAAATCTATATTTCTGTTTAATACAGGGATATTTATAATGATCCACTTCACTCATAAACATGTCATATGGTCTTACATATAATCCAAAGTTCACATTGTCTTTTTCACTTTTATATAGTGCCTGGTATACAACCACTTTTTCTTTGGTTTCTGTATGTTCTGCAATACCAATTATTTTGTAGAGATACTTGCTAGATGTTCTAAACATTTCGCCTTTCAGAAACTCTCTTTTAAAGTGTTTAACAATATCTCCGGGTTTAAATTCTCTTTTGTGTTCTGTCTGTTCTGTTTCCATCTTTGTTCTTCCTTTCTCTATATACAAAGTTCAATTGTCACTTGACATTTATTTTTCTCCTATGAATATCCATTATACATTGCATTGAATAAGTGTAGGCTTTCTTCTTTTATCTGCTTTTCAAGTTTGCTTTTGTCGATTAATTCCATTTTATCTCCTTTCAGCAAGACCAAATATCTTGTGGCGGCATGTCAAAGCCACTATTATCATTATTTTCCAAATACGCCTTTCGAATTGTGTTTGCCACTTCACGTGCAATATCGTATGAACGATAGCGTCCCATTATCTTAATCTTATTTGCATATTCAAATACAACACTCGCACGTTCATCTAATTCTTCACATACACTAATTCCTTGTACGTTCTCCAAGAAAGCTATATAATCTTTATCTTGGTTTCTGACGATCATCATTTTTACCACTTCCCCTCATACATATCTTTTTTATCATTGGAATATGCAAGATGCGCTGCGCATTCCTTTTCCCAATGTTCAATCAAATCACATGCCGAAGATTCTCCAAAGAGAAAATATGCTACATTGATTATTCCTTTAATCTCTACTAATTTTTCGCTTATTTCTTTTACAATATTCCAGCATACAATTTCGCCACTTGTATCTCCAAGAACAATTTCTGATATCTTTTCTTCCAAACTATTATCTGAGTCACAATCAGTATAAGAAGTAGGGATTAATTTTTTATCTACAATCACAATGAAAGGTATTTCATCATTTTCCACCATACATAAAATTTCTTTTTTAGTAAGTGGGCGTGTTATCAGCTCCATATGTACTCACCTCCAATTAATAAATCTGCCACCATAAGTCAAACAATTTTTTATATGCATTGCCATTGAAAAGGATAGTCTGCATCAACATACCAAGTAGCCGGGGTAATTGTCCCAAATGAATAAAGTCTTTTAAGTTTCCTCTTATATTTCCTATCCCTCCGTCTTTTAGCGGATTTTCCATAACAATGCATATCATTACCTCCTATAAATAGCAATCTCCTGTCTTTTTAAAATCTTCCTCAAAAGTTTTAAAGCACCGATATAAAATAATAGCTGCATTTGCCTTTGAAATTTTATCCTGAAGAAATCCAGTGTAAACAATTGTTGCGCCGTATTTTTCCATTTCATCAAGTTTATTTGCTACTCTGTCAGCAAATGCTTTCATACTTTCATTTAATCCTCTATAAAGGACACACGTTTTAGTTTTGCTCATTTTCAAGTTCTTCCTTATCTTTAATTTGTAACAATACCTTGTTTACTATTGCATCATATCCAGCAACTTCTCCTGGAACTTCCTGATATGTGATTCCTCTTTGAGTTAAGAGATCAATGATGGGTTTTTTCATATCATCGGATTCTTTTTCTGTCTGCTGCCTGCCAATAGGATTGTATGGTTTTGTTCTAGTAATAAGAAAATTCACATTTTTATATCCATTAAATACATCCATTACACTTGAATTAAAATTTTCAGTAAGCAACGGATCATGATTATAGAAAATGCTTAGTGGCAATGGGCTGTCAGTAATGATTACATCAACCTTATTTGCACATCGGCTTATCTTGAAGCTTTGTTTCCCGAAAATATATGCCTGATTATTGAATACTTCTTCGTTATTCTCCCACACTTTATCTTTGGCAAATTCTGTAACTAACTCCGCATTAACTCCAAACATTTTTAATCTTGAGAAAATGTATGCTGCACCAGTGCTTTTACCAGCTCCAGGAACTCCAAATAAATTTACAATTAACGCGCTCATATGTACCTCCATTATTTATATAGTTCTCTTTGTTTTAAACCATCATATATGTAATAATAGCTCTGCATATCTCCGTCTGAGCTTCGAAATATTGTACAGATATATTTCTCGCACCTTTATTTCTTAACTCGTCCATTTCTTTATTCACTGTTTCGCAAAACTCTTCTTCTGTTTGACATCTAATATAAGGCTTGCTTGTCTCACGATCTATGATAGATTTTCTGTTGATTAATTTGGCTTTATAATAATTCAATTTTTATTCCTCACTACTCTACATTTTGAAGTATCTTCTCCAAACTGAATACCAAGATTATTTAACTGTTCAATTGCAACATCTCTTTCAAATGCTACTTGATCGTATGCGAACCCCATTGAGATTAATGTTTTTATCAATTTTGAATACTCTTCGCCTTGGCTCTTCAAAAGATCATTCAGCTTTTCGTCAAACTTCTTGTTGCTGAGAACTCCTGCTTTAATTCGCAACTCATTCAATCTGCTTTTTATAAGCTTCGGACACCAATCTGGGACTTTTGACCACTTTCTCAAATCCCAGTCATCTGATGCAATAAGTCGAGGTTTTCCGTTTTTTAGAACTTCTTTGCAGTACGCACCTTCTTCATGATCCCATGAATCTGCAGTAAGTATTCTGTCAACAAAACAACTATTGCAGTCCAAACAATTATCAATGATTTTTACACATGTATTCATAGTTCATTCCTCCTACATTTTATTTTGTTTCTTACTAGCTTTCTTTTTATTAACAACTATATAACCAAGTGCATATCCGTGAGTTCCGGCACACAATGTAGGGGAAAGTCCCCCCCCCATGTTCTATAAATTGTTCCAGCTTGTGAATTACCAGTTGAAAGATTTCCAACTTTGAGTACCTTCTTATTCATGCTTTTTCTCCTGGCTGTTTCTTTTGATAAGATATAAGTAGCTGTAGCCGCCAGTGTTCCCAACTGGTTGAGCCAGAACACACATGGCGATTGCAGCAGCATCATATATTCGATTTCCTTGACGATATTGTTTGCCAAAGTTTATTTCGCCAATTCCACCCATCAACTTTGGCTTAATATCATTCATGTTTCCTCCGAATAACTACTTTCGGTTGTGTTTGCCCCCCCATCATCGTTGTCAAGGTAGGGCAATATCCATCAATCGAATAAATTCTTTTCAAAATATCATGTCCATTTATATCTAAACGACCTAATACTTTTATGGTTGGCTGTTCTTTATGAGATGTCCGCATACAGTCTATCCAGTCCTTTCTCAAAAGCACCAATTCCAGAAAAGAAACTGCTTACTTTTAAATCTTTGAAAAGATATGGCATTGCCTGATATAAATTTTTGTATATGTAATATAAAACCCCTACACAAATAGAATTTCCTGCCTGTTTATAGAGTGCAGAATCAGACATTCTTTGGTTTGTATATTCCATCGACAAATTCAATATTTTCAGGTGAATACTGTTTTCGCAGATTTCTATAGGTGCTATGCGCCCTGTTATGTTCAGCTCTTGAGTTGTAGAGCCAAAGATTTTCGATATGATTATCAGTTTTATCAAAGTTAATATGATGTATAACTTGTTCTGATCCAAGTTTGATTCCGTAATAATCTTCATATACTTTTCTGTGTTCGTGTTGCCCTGTTTTACCGATACGATAATACCCTTTATTTGTCGGTCTTTCTCTTGTATCAAAATACAATGCATCCCCATGAAGTCGATACATTTGGTAGTGCTTGTTACACATTCCCATTGCTCCAGTCCGTCCAACTTCTCTATCACAATATTTACATTTTGAATGTTCTCGCCTGATTCTGCACAAATGTTATTCTTCATTATGGTTTTCAAAATCTCCATGTCTTTTGAATCTTTTATAGTGCATGAGACATAAGTTTCCATATCTATGTGTTTTAGCTTCTCTTGTACAGCCTTCAATTTCGCACTGTATTTTTCTGTACCTCCAATTAAACCTACTGTTCCTCTCTCGTATTTTGCCTTGTCAAAATCACTGTCGGAAAAATCCATTAATCTCCAACATTCTCTTGGTGTCAAACGGCGAATACCATAATCGTCAATATTTACATCATTTTCCACAATCACTCTTTTATCTCCTCCTGCATTGATCGTCCGGATAGTGCCACAAAGCCCCCCTTGAACGTTCTCATTCCTTCATCGCATCTTCGTTCACAAATATATCTTTTCATCTTATTCCTTTCTGGTTGGTTTCTGTATAATCACCGCATTCATACTCTGCTTGCCAAATCCTTTATAATCTCTTGCCATAAGCGTATTTGCACAATCGGTTATATGATTTACATGATCTGCATAATTACTTACGATTGCTCCTTGACGGTATTTTTCGTCTGTACCAGATCCCACATATGACGATCTAGTGAGCCTTGCCCCCATGCCTGATGGTATTCGAGTAGGATTTATTCAGTTTTCCACTGGCAACCATTTCTTGTAGTGCTTTTTTCTCTTTGGCTGAATCAACGTAGTATTTATCTGGTACATTTTCTTCATCCTCAAGAATGTCATACATTGTTATGTCGCTCTCAAATCCATCTGGGAGATTAAATTTTCCGTTATCCAGTTCTTTTCTGATGATTACCAGATATAATCGTTCTCTGTTCTGTGGAATACCAAAATCTTTAGCATTCAACACTTTCCAGTAAGTGTTATATCCATATTCGTGAAGTTCTTCGATAAACATATCGAAAGCATTTCTGAAGGATTTTCCTACAATATTTTTTACATTCTCATATACTCCCCAAGCTGGCTTGTTTGCTCGAACAACACGTAGCCACTCAACCAACAAGGAAGAACGTGTCTTATCAATATTCTTACTACCACAGTTGGGGCATTTATCTCTGACTGACCAATGAACTGTTAAAGGATTATATGTAAACGGTTTTCCATGCTCATCAGTACAATTCTGGCAAGTCCAGCCGATTCCTGCCTGTTTACCAGCTATACTAAAATCTTGGCAAGGCGAACCCCCACAAATCATATTAAACGGAAGCATATTATTTTCGTCTACTTTTGTAATATCTCCAATATTGAGTTCCGGATCTACTCCATGAATGGCACAATACGATTTGGAAGCAAATTTATCTACCTCACAAAAATTGACCAGTTCCCAACTTTGAATTAATTTTTCATTGTAAAACTATTGTAGAAAAGTGCTGATTTAGTGGCATTTATACTATATTTTGTATGCTATATGTATATAATGATACTAAATATAGTGTTTATTGCCACTAAAAATTAAGTAAAAGAGGTATAAAAATTGGAAAATAACGATAAAAAATTAATTTAATCTATTTTTGCCACATTTCATTAATAACCATTGCGGCAGATATTCCAAGTAAAGCCCAAAACTTCGGAGTATTAGGCTTTGCGTCTGCTACTATTGTAAGTGCCGCAAATAACACACCATATATCAGGCTTCCAATAATTGTTGTTTTCATTTATTTATTCCATCTTTCTACAGCATTTCCGGATGTTCGTTGAACATCTGCAAGAATTTCTTTTCGTCATTTTTATTAGAACACCAAAGTTCTAACTCATCTCCGTGTTCTCCCACAAGTGCCGCAACTGCTACATATTGTGTTAAAGTAGATTTGAGATTATACTTATCGCCATATACAGAAGTCAGTGTTACTTCACCTTCGCACTCATTTACTACTTTTAAAAATGTTTCAACGTCTTTTATGTTTTTGATTTTCATTTACTTTTCCTTTCTTCTAATTGCTATGCGACATTATTCCTGCAATTAAGCCAAATACACCAAATGCGAAATAGTAATGATCTGTTGTCAATTTTACATTTGTGAAAAACGGCTGTAATACATTGATACAGATATTATCTACATTGAATATTGCCAAAATCCATGCAACAATCAAACCATATATGATTCCATCTAACATTTCAATTCTTCCCTATCTTTCAATACAAGCTGACAAGCTATTCCACAATCTTCCATAACCTCTAAATCCATACGTCCACGTTTAGGATCAAGTTCATCCAAAAATACGCCCTTAATGCAGCTATGCCCTATTTCCCTTTCTTGTCTTGCTCTACGTTCAAACACATCTGGGAAATCTACTCTAATCTTATTCCAATATCCCATTCCGCCTTTTACACATCCAACGCAGTTATTATTTGGATATCCAAGATCATACATAACTGGGCGTTTTAATCCCAATTCTTTTGCAAGTGCATGACAATCTTCTTTTGTGAATCCGTTTTCAATCAACGGAAATTCATGGTCATAGTCTGTCATAGTATTTATCAATCTGTCAGCTCTACGCTTTTCATTTAAGTCATATCCCCATACATAAGTATGGTGGTCAAAGTTTTGTGCTTCCCATTTCTTTCTTACTTCTTTCTTCAAAAATTTTGTACAAGGTGCGCCATACGGAGTATTGATGCAACGTGTTTTTTCAATAACATCATCTACTGACGCATATCTTTCAGACTGTAATATGGTTATTTTTCTTCCTAATAATTTCTCGCAATCATGCAGAAAGCGTAAACTATCTGGATGCTGATTCGGAACGTGAGTATAAATAATCTCATCAATATCCTTTGATAAATAACATGCTACAAAACTTGAAATTCCTGTACTAAACCAACAAACTTTCACACCAGCCACTAACCGAATCCGGTGAATGGCAATTTTGTGGATTGCTATGTTTCGTACAAGCCTTACGTTTAGGTTTTACCTTACTTGTACTTTAGTTCAAACAAATTATGAACTGTTAGCCACGATCAGAAATTTTCCGGGCGTATATCTCTTTTCTCCAACACCCAACCTAGTTTCACTAGGATAAGGTGTTACTCCCTTCTTTTTTATTGTTATTTATTTTATTCATCTTTTATTAAACCTTTCATCCCCACTGATCCGCCATTGCTTTGGCGATTCCTGGGAATGTTTTACTTCTTGCTTTTGCTCTCCCGGCTTGACCACCAGTTGTATTTTTGATTCCCTCACACCAACCAATCCTTTTGCCTTTGCATTTCTTACCTTGGCAAATATATTGTGGCTCTGGAACTGGCAAATTATTTTTTCTGTCAAGCACTGGAAGATTTTTAAGCCATAAACATGTTCTCTTCTGGAAATAATTCTCCGCATCATTCTTGCTACTAGCAAAATAATACGGATGAACAATTTGATTTGGCTTTCTCCAATGTGTATTCATATACCCCACTGGATTTTCAATTGCAATTTTCTCACAATCTGCATTTGCTATTTTTAGGAAAAATTGTTCTGCCTCATTTCTTTTTTCTATTCTGGCAGCTACTTTTTCTGGTGGATTACACTTTAATGAGTAATGCCGTGTTCCTGCAGATGTAAGATATGTACATGGTGGAAATGCAATTATTATATCCCATTTCCCGTCTATCTTATGTTTGATTCCATCTGTTGTCTCGAACTCACAATTTCCGTCCAACAAAGGAATAACATCTCCCATAACGTGCCATTCTGGATGATTACCAGAACATTCAATTATGTCACAGCTATATGCTTCATGTCCTTTATTTCTAAACTCAATACATACTCTTTGTGATTCTTCACACGCCACTAATATTTTTAATCTATGTTGAAAACAACTTTCATTTTATAGTTTAAAAATACGATGGTTGTCGTATTAGAAATCAGATATGAAAGAGTTTCTTCCTATTATATATAGAAACAGAATTGTGAAAGGACGATTAGAACGTGAGTTCAGAGACAGTAGATAAAAGTTGTTTTTTATCCTACTTCATGCTCTTTTAACCATTTCTTAAATGCTTCTATATCCGGCTTCCAGAAATAACAATCTTCTGGTTTGCCGAAATCAACACATGTAATTTTTCCCTCAATGATGCCCTCTTCGTGATGCGAGCAGTTTTCACAACATTTTTTAAATCTGCATCTTGATTCAGTTGTCGGATAACGTTCTAAGAGATAGTCCAATTTATTCAAATCCCTGTCTATCTCTTCAACTCTCCGCTTTATGATGTTTTGCTGCTGATCCAAAGTTCTTTTATGTAGTTGCAAGACTTCATATTCTCTTGCTTCTTTTTCATCCAGAAATATTGAATTACCAAGCTCAACCAACCTATGAGAATCATTCGTTTTGAATCCCCATACTCTTACATTTCCAATAAATTCAACATTTCTAATTTCATAGGGTACAACTCCCTGTCGTGGGAAAATATGAAATGCGTCCATTCCAACAATTTCTTCGAGTGAATTTATATTATGTTTCTGTAAATATTCACAGACTTTTTCATATCCATTACCAAGCTGAATCATCTTTCCCTCCTTACAGATTGAGTTCTTCCAGTAATGGCAGAATCTTATCTTCCATTTCTGGAAACAATTTATATAATGTCTGCCGGGCTGTCATGGGCTTATCTGGCTTTGTGAACCTACAGCACTCCCAGTCAACAATCATCTGAATATAATCCGCTTTTGTTCGTGCTCTTATAGGATGATGTCGGGAATATTTTCTGTGAAATTTAGAGACTTTTTTCTCCCAGCTTTTCGGAGTCACCAAATACACAAAAACTTTATCAAGGTCATGCAAAAATCCTCGAACAGTATTATGACCAAGCAATTCCTTTTCCACTCTGAGAAATGCTCTCTTATGTTTCATCGTATATACAATGTGACTTCTATTCATTCTCAGCTTCTTCTCTTTTCATTCCAATAACTACTAATGCATTTTCAATCACTGCTTTAAATTCATCAAGATCAAGCATTGTTCTTCTCAAATTTTCTTTCAAATCCAGGCTAGAATCCAACCAAGCAACAAGATATTCTGATAATCCAGTGGCAGAATAACCTTCCACTTCAAGATCATTGTCAATTGTAATGGCTGCTTTATTATTGTTTACTGGATGAAGCAATCCGTCATAACCGACAATAATTTTATCTCCGGCTTTTATCTGCAGAGTATTTTCTTTGTTTACATACTCTCTGTCGCGATTTGCCATCAGAATGCTTCCTCTTGATACTTTTAAAGCATCTGTAGTTCCATCAACACTTTTCATCTTTTACCTCTTTTTCGTTATTAAATTCTTCCTCTTGCGAGTCCATAGAAAGGACTTTTTGCGCATCTCTATGTTTCCAATTCATCGCAACACCATAGCATCTGCGATTATTGGTTTTCATACTATATAAAGGATTAGAGCGATGAACCTTGCCCTTGATGTACTGTCCATCATGTTTACAACCCAATCCATATCCAGATCCACCAAAAACATGCTGTACAATATTCTTTTTTCTACGTCCTTTTGAGAAGTTTTTCTTTCTTCTCCAACATCTATTTCTTTCCATAAACATTCTCCTGATTTATTGCAGCTCTTGCATTCTTTGAACTGCCAAATCATAATATTTTTGTTTTAATTCAACACCAACGTATCTTCTGCCATTCTCTGCTGCTACAAGACAACTGCTTCCGCTTCCCATACATGGATCAAATACAATATCATCAACATTGCTATTATCAAGAATCAGTTCTTTAAGTAGGTTATGATTCTTCTCTGTCGGATGAATTTTGTTCCTTCCGCATGGATATTTGAAAACTGTATTTTTGCAATGTGCGTTAAATGTGCCACCACGCTTTTTAAACCACACTGCATTCTCTATCCCAGACAGATAAATGTTCTGACCGTTCATTGGTGATGGATTTGTTTTCTCCCATACAATCTGTCTAACAGTTCCTTTTCCAGATTTCTGTTTGCCGGAAAAATACGAATGGATTTCAGATATTTGTTCTTTCCCACAAAATACAATAATTGTACTTTTAGTCACACGATATACTTCATTTAAAAAATCTTGCAAATTAAATGTCATAATATCAGCATCTTCTTTGTTTAAGCTTCTTAATCCATTACTAGACCTGTTTACTTCTCCATATGGAATATCAGTCAATGTTAAATCAAATTGCCCCCCCATCTATGATGGAAAAGTAGTTCATACAATCCATATTATATAATTTGTTGTATTCCATTTTTCTTCCTTTGGTTGTGTATTTATTTCTTTTTACTTGATGTAATCAATTAACATCTCATCTTTGGCTTTTTGATAAAATGTTCGGTCAATTTCAAATCCGTATGAACTTCTTCCTAACTCACAAGCAGCTCTCAATGTGCTTCCGCTTCCACAACAAGGATCAATCACAACATCGCCAGGATCGGTAAATGTTTCAATCAGCCTCTTCAATAGTGCAACTGGTTTCTGTGCAGGGTGAATCTTTGGTATTTCTTTTGTATCTTTTTCCCATGTGAACCAGTTAAATATCATATGTCCAGTCCCTCTGATTGTTTTTCCGTTCTCATCATATTGTGCGCCATTACGGAATTTAGGAAGTCTGTCTCTATATAAAAGTAATGCATATTCTGTAGCCCCTACAACTCTCATATTTGCTTTCAACACCTGTGGACTATAATTCTTAACAAACACAAGTGGTATGTAATGAACAAATCCGTGTTTCGCTGCTGCATTAATAAGCGTCTGAATTTGTTCAAATGAACAAAACACGATCATACAAGGTGAATCACTACTTCTCCCACGAATAGATTTCTTTTTATCCTCTTTCTTTAACATTTTTGAACAGAAATGGAAATATTCGTAGAGATTAAAGTTAAAATCTGAATTAAACGCCGACTTTCCAGCCAACTTGCTTTCCCCGTTTTTGTTATCTCCACCTTTATACCACATAGGATTTGAACCATAAAAATTATTTCCCACATTATACGGCACATCTGCTATAATAAGTTGTGCGGGACGAATACCATACTTTTTATAATTCTGCATTGAGTCACGAAAAATTTCACATTTTATTCTCGGCTCAATTGTCCCCCCCGTGTAAGATTGATTAGTCTCAAGATTATTCAACTCTTTTTCTCCTTTGGTTGTATATTTATTTAGTTTATCTTATATATAAGAAATACTGACTGTGTTTTCCCACTCAGCTTTCTTATATAATATCATATTAAGTTGTATGTGTCAATATTTATTTCGTTTATCTTATGTGCAATAAATCTTATTTAACTTTTCTATAATTGCCATTTCTTCCTGTCGCTTTTCTTCTTCAAATTCTTCTTTAAAGGAATCGCGCCACTTTTTCATCTCACCTGTATTTTCTGGATCAATCCATTGTGAGATAATCCTTGCAATGTCATCACCACATTTTTCCCGTACAATATCAATGACATGATATTTATTTCCTACGGTATCAATTTGTCCATCTGGTAATTGTACTAAATCCATTTCTTCTTCCTTTTCACAGTTCTTCTTTAAATAATAACGTGTCGCGTCTTGTGGATTTTCAATATCATTGTAATTTTCTATAATATATTTCCCCTTAATGCCTCTCTTTGTTGCTGGGGCAATTTTACTGCAAAATAAATTATAATCTATCCCTTTTTGAATATATGACTCTGTTAATGCCATTGATCTGCTAGCACAATTAACATTAAAGAATCTAATCGACGTTCCATCTGTTAATATAATTTTTAATTGATTTCTATAAATGCGGAATAAACAATATCTTGGATAACTGTCTAAAATTTTTTTCAAATAATAGTTTCGCCCATTTTATATCGTAATACCAAATACCGATATTTCTTGCGAAATTATTCATCCTTTATACTTTCCTCCAATTGCCATATAAGTCATTTGGCTATAACTCTTATGTACAATTTATTTTACAAACTCTGCTGTTCCATCTTTATAACTCTTTAGTTTCCAACCTTTGCTATTAAACCACTTTTGTTTATACCCATACCTTTTTATCCATTTTTTATTTATTCTCTTTTTCTTATGCTTTTTCGCTTGTACAGTTTTTAAATATTGGATAGTGTATGAATCTGGTTTTCCTGAAATATCCACACCAAAGATTTTCAATAATTTATCTATATTAATACCTTTATCTGGTTCTAATGTGAATGAACCCTCAACCATATCGAACCTTTTTACACATTTTTCTTCCATTTGCATAAATTATTTCTTTGTCACCTTTCAAAATATATTATTCAACTTCTACCCCTATATAATCCATTACATGTCTTATTCCTAATCCGCCATTTTCAATAGGTTTCATACAATAATTCCAAAGTTTCGGATGCGTCTTTTTGAGCATTTGGAAACGATTTGGTTCTTTTTCAAGATGACAACCAAACCCGCACCAGACGCAGCCACTTCTTCTCACTCCTGTTGTATGATATTTTCCATCTTCAAACACAATATCACCATAAACTGAAGCATATGGAATTTTCTTAGTGTACAAATATTCAAGTACATCCTGCTCAGTCCAGAATCCCATAGGCTGACTCTGTGGACGTTTTTTATTAAAGGCGTTACATCCAGTTTTCATGTAGTTATTTTTCCTTTTATGACTTTCTTCTGCCATTAAGCCTAAAATTGGATGCTTACCTGTTTCTTTTTCATACTCTAATGATGGTTTCTTTTTCATGATCGTACAACACTTATCAGAAATCAAGAAATCTGCATCAAGCAAATATTCATACTTCTTAAAATTATACTGAGTAGAAAGCTCGCCCGTTTTAGGATTTATGTACTCTCCGTGTAATTGCTGCCATCTGGTATTCCCAGGCTTCGCATAATGGACTTTGTTCGCCACCTCTTTGCTGATTACCGGATAGCCGTATTTTTGCACAACCTTTTTAAAATTTTCCTTTGGTCGTAGCCATGTGACATTATCAATAGTTTTTACAAATTCACGAAGTTCCGGATATTCTAAGCCAGTGTCAGTATATACAGCTTCAATGTCAGGATATATCTTTCTTGCTATATCAAGTAATACTGTACTGTCTTTACCACCGGAAAAAGCCACATAAACCTCTCCGCCATAAAACTCATACCATTCACGTATACGATTTTCAGTCTTTTTTATTTTCAGTTCAAGGGGAAGTGTCTGCAGTATCTTAAGGCTTTCTTCCGTGTAAATTCTGTTTTTATTATGGACTCTGGAAAGCCTTAACTACGGCATTCCAGAATTGTACATAATAAACAAACAGTTAGTAATATAAGAACAATTATAAAAGGAATGGCATATTTATGGGAAAAAATGAAATAAACAATAAAAACAGAATTTTATTTAGTTTTAATGTCTATATATTGTGTCTGTAATATTTTTAAGCACCATATATTGTGTGCTAATCTTTCCAAATAAAAGATCCTTGCACAACAGCTAATAATGCAAATATGAAATACAACAGTAAACATTTTCCACATATTTCCAAAAATGCAATAATCGTAAATCCTTTTGTCATAATCAACGTGCAAGTTAAATATGCCGGGCATATAGTCATACAGCACGACATAGCAGCCAACAAAAGAATAAAAACGATAATCTGTATGTACCTAACATACTTTTTTATATATTTCATTTATCTCAGCTCCACAAGATATTTTATAGTACATTGTTCTTCTTTATAAACAATAATCTCATCATTCCTTAACATCTTCCCAGCATGGGCGTGTAAGCAGTTTGCTCCGGGACATTCTTTTTGTAATCGTTCATAATTAAAGTTATAATATTTGCTATCAAATGAATGTACATCATATGGTTTTCCATATGCCACATCCATAAGTGCCATAAATCCGAAGTTTTCATGCTGTCCACTCCAATATCCATCAAGGCTTGTATAGCCTTTTGACTTCTGAGCTTTTGGGGCATAGTACAGACCATATCCAAACATTTTTCCTGTTATTACGGCATTTGTTGGTCGAAGAACCAAACCAGTATTAATAATTGACCACCAATTCTCGTTCCTGCTGCCATGCCATAAAAGCTTTCGTGTCTTGATATTTTCTTTTTCTACAAAGTCGTCAAATCTCTTTTGTGTACGAATGTTGCGAACTCTCCAAGCTTTATGGAATCTGTTGCTGATTTCGCCCAACTTACCTTTAATCATTTCCACTTCTGAAGCATCAACTTCTTCAAAAATCGCCCCATTGCTTCAATGATTGTTTCTTCATTATTTTCTTCTACTTTTTCTGGCTCGTTTTGAACAGTGTGTGTAACAACCTGACCTCTCATAACGTCAAGAAGATCCTGTTCATCTTTCAGAATTTTTGCGAAGTCATCTTTTCTTTTTGAAAGGTAATCATTCACGTTTCCCATTTTTCGTGGGATTACAGTAAATAATGTAAGGAGCGTATTATTGAAATCTTCTACAGTTTCTTTGTTCATAAGATCATCAATGACATTTTGTGCCTCGTCCACCATAGCTTGTGTTACTTGCTGTGAAGATACTTTGTAATTTGCCTGGATTTTCTGACGTGCCATATCTTGTAGCCTTTGAACAATTTCAGCAATTACTTTGTTTTCAATTTTTTTATAGCCATCATTAGATTTTACTGGTTCTTTCTGAATAAGATCCTGAACTAAGTGTGTCTGATCGACATAGCCTTTTTTGATTTTTTCTTTATACTTTTTATCCCACTGTGACATTGAGTAGGAAGCGTGCTGGCAAGTTGCACCAACACGTCCATATTCAACTTCAAAGATATCGCCATGTGGAATCATCTTATAATATTTGTTATTGTTGTTTCTCGTTACCATAAGAAGGTAAACTGGCGATTTTTCTGACATTCTTACCTCCTACTGTATACAAACAAGAATCTGTACATCAGAATCCGCGAAAACAAATTCAAACATACTCCGTACATCGTCCCACTCTAAACCATTTCTGCCACAACAAATTTTCGGTATAGCCAATTTTTTAATCATCTTTGCGTCCATCTGATCTCTCATATTTACAATAGCATCCAGAAGTCTGTCAGAGTCCGGCTTGTTATAACTGTTTTCTTTTACAATCAAATTAAAAACATTATCAACAAGAATGGCTTCACCAAGTTCAATGTCAACATTATCTGTATAGTCATCTACATAGGACGCTTCAATTTTCTCTTTCATTCCATACATTCTCTCAAAGAGTGCCGGAAGTCCTGTGGAAAAATTGAGATCTTTTGAAATCCCCTGTGCCAGATAATAGCTCTGTGGTGCGCTCATAATATTCAAATCAATTTCAATCATCTTCATATTCATAATCTCCTTTATTTTGTATGTCTTTTACGGTAATCATTTTCATACGCCTCATTGCAAGACATTTCACCAAAAACTACTCTCTTATCCTCGTTGTATTTGCAAGTTTTACAATCGCGGGCAATGCAATATTTATCGAATAATTTAGCAATATGTTCGTTCATTATTTTTATTATCCTTTATTTCGTTTATCTAGTAGTTTTAAAAATTCTTCCTCTGTAATAATAGGTACATCATTTTTCTTTGCATCTTTATTTTTACTGGAAGAACTTTCTACATCATTATTTATAAGATATGATGTTTTCTTTGAAACACTTCCTGCTACTTTGCCACCCAAAGACTCAATTTTCTTCTGAATCTCTTTTCTACTTGCAAAAATGTGAACATTTCCAGTAATGGCAAAAATCATATCTTTAAAAATTTGTGGTTCGTCTGATACCTGTTGCACCTGAAATTTCATAAGAGATACAAGTTCTTTATATATGTCATTGGCAAAGAACACTTCTTTGAAATACTTGTGAATACTCTTATTAATCTCAACGCCAAACGTTTCAAGCTGTGTAAAATCAAATCCGGAAATAACTGCTGCCTCAAATTTGTTCCAATCGCCGTTAAACTCTCTGCTGATTATTTTTGCCTTGCTGAGTGCCACATTCGGAATGCCTAATGCAGCAATGAAATTTTCCAGCTTTACATTTTTACTTTTTTCAATGGACGAAAGGAGTTTGTCGAATGATTTTTCGCCCATTCCTTCAAATTCCACAATCTCAACCCTATGCAAATCCAGATTGTAAATGTCAAGTGGATTACTGATAATCCCGGCATCAACCAATTTCTCAATCTTTTTGTCTGAAAGCCCATCAATATTCATGCCATCTTTTGAAGCAAAATATGATAACCCTCTGATGCTCTGAGCCGGGCAATTTGGATTTTTGCAATAGATGTTTATTGTTTCTCCATCCCCTGCAAATGTAGTTATTCCACCACACACCGGACAAGCTCTCGGAATCTCAAATTCATAAGATGTGCCGCCTGTACACTTGATAATCTGAGGGATAATTTCGTTTGATTTAACCACTGTAACTGTTGCATACGGTCTGATTTTTAATTTCTGTATAGTGTTAATATTATGCAATGATGCTTTTGAGACTGTAGTGTTATCCAATATGACCGGCTTAAAGACTGCCACTGGCGTTATCTTTCCGGTTCTACCAACTTGCCACTCGATATTGGTTATCGTGGTTTCTTCCTCTTCTTCTTTGAATTTCAATGCTAATCCATTGCGATAATGATGCCCTGTCTTTCCAAGACTTTTTCCATAAGCAATGTCATCGTACATAATAACGACTCCATCAATCGGAGTTTTTGTTTCCTCTGCAATATTAACCAGCTCATTCACAAAATTGTTAAATACTACAAAATCATGTTGCGCCACATCGTATTCAAAGAATGTGCAAATATCAAATCCAAGATTGTTTACTGCATACAATCTGCCAGAAAGTGAATTGATTTCATCAAATCCCTCCAACACATTAAATGCATAAAAGCACACTTTTCTCTTTGAGCATATTTCAGAATTTAACTGCTGTACTGATCCACCAGCAAGATTTCGTGGTGTTTTGTATCTATCTTCTTCCGGTAGTTTTTCATTTATCTTTTCAAAATCGTCTCTGTGAATAATTCCTTCACCCGTAACCTTCAGATGACCTTTATACGGGATTTTCTGTGGAATATTCATAAAGGTTCTGGCATTATCCGTAATAAGACTTCCCTCTTCGCCATTTCCTCTTGTACTAGCAGAAACAAGTTCCCCATTTTCATAAATCAGGCAAATAGTAAGACCGTCCAATTTATGCATTAAAAGAGCTTTTCTACCTTTTGCAAAATTCGCTGCAACCGTTCTATCTTTCGTCTTGTCAAGGCTCAACAACGGATAACTATGCTTAAATTTAGGTAACTCTGAATTGACAACATATCCAACTGTGTAATTTGGACTGTTGGCACAGTGAAAGTCTGCTTTATCTTCAAGATTTTTTAATTCATCCATCATAGAATCATATGTAGAATCATCTACCGACGGTCGAGATTCGTTATAATACTCATCACGATATTTATTCAGAATTTTAGTAAGATGTTTAATTCTTGTAATCTGGTCATTAGTAGCCATTACTGTTTTATCCTTTCATTTATTTCGTACAACAATAGGGGGAATCAAATCCCCCTATCTGTTTATTTAATCAGATTTCGGAGATAATACTGCATAACGCCATAAATAAAAATTGGACTGTATGCGTTATCTGGCATAAACACAATTTCAAGATTGTACTTATGATTGAAGCTGTGAATACTTCCAAGATAACTTTTCTTATTGTACTGTGTGTTATATCTACCGTTTACAATATCTTCATAATTGGCATTTTCTATAAGCAAATATTTTTTGTGAGCTTTAGCAACTGCCAGTTCTTCTTCAAAATCTGCACGTTTCGTAGAAAGATTTCCGGACAATTCTTCTAAACTTGCCTTTCTCTCTACAAAAATATCGTCGTGGAAATAAGTATCACGGAATATCCCTAATTTCTCGTTTTGTGGTACGAAAAAACTATAATCTCCGTTCTTTAATGCTTTTTTCTTGTATGGTATGTCATGTTTATCAAAGTAACCTGTAATATGATCGTTTACCTTTTCCCTTGTATCTACCAATATAACAATAGAATCCAGCAATTCTTTTTCCTCGGAATCTGTGTATTTATATTTTCCAAATAACATTATTTTCTTCCTATAACTTCATATTTGGTAAGCCACCAGTCAAACTCGTTTTCTACTGGAACAAATTTTCCTTCTGATGACATTTTCACCCTTGCTTTTTTCTTCTGGTCGTTTACTCTAACTACATCTCCTACTTGAAGTGGATTCTTATTAAAATCCTTTTTCGCAATTTTTACCGTTATGGTATTTCCATTGGCAAGTGCATAAACCTTCAGTTTTGGCGTATATTTTGTTTCAACGTCCATTACAACAACATATCCTTTGTAATCTTGACTTACAATGTCAACATATCCCAAATCGTTGATCTGATATCCTACCTTATCTACGAAAGTTGTCTTTTCATATGGCATTACTGCAACAAAATCGTGCAATAATCCATTCATATCAACTTTTGTAAATGTCTTTTCACTTTCTTTTTCAGCGTTTTTTCTTACCAATTCAAGTGGAATACCAAGCTTTTCAGCTTTTTCTTTTTTCATCTGCTTTTTGCCATAAAGTTCGTTGAAAAAATCATACTGTTTCAATAAACATTTAGCCTCACCAAACTCTCCAAAAAATCCAAGTTCTATCAGAATCTTCATTTGCTTTGAGTTTACTGGAAGCTTTTTCCCTTCTATAACTGCCAACAGATGAATGAAATCTTTAAACTGCATATCTTTAATTGACTGAAACGCATCCGCAACTTTGCTATTCAAATATTTAATAGAGGCAATTCCTTTATAAATTACATTTTTTTCTTTATCAAAAGTATAGTTACTTGTAGAATGTCGAAATTTAATTCCTTCAACTTTTATTCCTTTTTTCCTGGTATAGTTTGTAATATTTAAGGTTTTTTCTTCTTTTCCCTCGAAAATATTTAACGCAGCAGTTAAAAATTCCAATGGGTAATAGTGCCTTAAATATCCACATATATATCCAATGCAAGAGTACGCGTCTGAATGATTCCAGGAAAATGCGTATCTTGTTGCATCTAAAATACCCTGTTTAATAGGTGGGAATATTTCTTCTAATACTTCTACTGATGTCCCATATGTTTCATTGGAATAGCTTATAAATCTATCGTGAATTTCATCAATGAATTTCTCAGTGCCATATTTCTTTGCAATTCCACGTCGGACTGTATCTGATTCTGCATCAGAATATCCACAAAATTTTACTAGGAATCTCATGATATCTTCCTGCATGGTTATTCGTCCGGAAGTAACCGAAAGGAATTTATCCAATTCATTAAATCCCGTAATCATAATGTTTCCGTCTGCAACATCATCACGGAAACTTGCACAGCCAGGACGTAAAAGACCATTTCCAAACGAAAACCACTTGATATATGAGAAATCTTTGTTATGTGCTTTGGCAATAGCAATTGTTTCGTCTGACATAAATCTTTTCAAATAAGATTGTGCGGATGTACTCTCCCACTGGAATATAAGTGTTGTGTCATCTCGTATGTCTTTCCAAACTTCTTCATCATCCAGATCAACATTGTCAGGAGTCATTCTCTCAATTCCTGCAAGTTTGCAAGTTTCATTAATAACACCGATGTTGTCCAAACCAAGGATATCTAGTTTAACGTACATCAGTGCATCAAGTTCTTTCATATTAAGCATTGACACTGGATAATCAGAAGTTGCAAGGCTACACATTCCAACTTCTTCTTCAATATCCAAATCACTTACTAATACACCGGATGGATGAGATCCAATAGAAACTATTGTTCCATTTACAATATCAACATATTTGAATAATTCTGGATATCTCTTTCTGAAAGCATCATCAATAACCCATTTGTTATTTTCGTCAAGATATACAGCTTCAGAGATTGCAGATGTTTCAACAATAGACATTCTCAAAGCTCGTCCCACATCTTTTATCGCGCCTTTTAATGCAATAGTATTAAATGTAATAATCTCACTTGCTCTTATGTTCGGAAGATCCATATGATCTCTAAGAATGAATTGCTTAATAATGTCTCTGTCTTTTGAGGAATAATCTGTATCTATATCGGCATTTGTTACTCGACTTGGATTCATAAATCGGAAGAAGTTTAACCCAAATTTCTTGCTATCCATCTGAGTAATACCAAGAATATACGCTACTTCACTTCCTGAAACAGATCCTCTTCCATATCCACAAAAGATACCATGCTTTCTTTCCCATTCTCTAAGATATGTTTGTAAAAGCATAAAATCTATTGACTTTGTTGTATCATATACGCTTACTTCTTCTCTTATGGTGGGATTTATTTCTTCTGGCTTATACCTTTTTCTTACATACGGATGATGTTTATACGCTTCATTTATTTTGTTTTTGTATGTTTCTAAAGGATGGTCATAGATTTTTGGATATTTGGTATTCTTATCAAGTGTAAACTCTTCAATTCTATCTGCCATGCGGCAAGTCTCAGCAATCGCTTCTCGCCAAACCTCTTCTGGCAAAGAATTTTGTATTTCATAGGCTTTACACAATTCAAGATAAGATTTGAATGTCAAATCCCAGGCATCTTCCTCTGCAAAATGTACGTTCTTGCTCAACTGAAGAATTTTACGTCCTGCCATATGTGACTCATTAAGTGCATGTGTATCAGTCCCGGCAATTAACGGAATCTCATATTTTTTGCTAAGTTCATATAGCTTCCTGTTGTATTGTATCTGATCTTCTACGTTATGGTGCTGAATTTCAAGATAACATCTATCCTTATTTTCTATGAAAAATTTTAGGAATCTATTTTTTACTTCATCAGTTCCTTTATTTAGCGCACCTCCAAGACAAGCAGATGTAATAATAATGTTGTCGGAAGTATTGAATAGATCGTCCATGTAAATTCGTGGTGCATAGTAAAAATGACTATCACTTCTACAAAAAGATTGTGATGTTAATTTATTTATTTCACGAACACCATCGAGATTTTTAGCAATTAAAACACAGTGATAATTGTCTCTGGTTTTAATGACTTTTTCTTCTTTAATGGTTATTGTTTCAGGATCAATTAGAGCTTCTTTCCCGTCAACACTTTCCGCAATATATGCCCCATCTTCACGCTTCCAGTATTTTTCAAAAGTAATTTTTACTTCTTTTTTTGTTTTAACAGATGAGAGTAAATCGACTGCAGTATATGTTGTCTTTGTCTTTCTATTGGTTGTATTATTATCTTCTGTGATATATGCTTCTATTGCATGTATATATTTCATTCCGGCAGCTTCAATAGCTTCTTTTTTGTGATACCATTCAAATACTGATCCATGTTCACTAAATGCCATTGCTTTCATGCCAAATTCTTTTGCTTTTTCAATATACTCTTTGAACTTGGTAACGCTATCTACATTTGTGACACCATTTGAAAGGTCACTATGAAGATGATATACAACATAATTCAAATCAATTTGCGACAAATCAGCACCTCCTAATAGTTCTTATATTCACAATAGGAGTTTCTATATCTGCAAAGATTGTGACAGTAGTAAAAATCTACGTTTGGATTAAAATTCTCTTCTTCGTTTATTTCTGCTATCGTACTTAAAGCCCAGTTCTGTGCTTCGTCATAATCTTCCTTATCAAAGTCAAGAAACAGCCATTTTCTATTCTTAAAGTAATTCCAGCCAATCTTTTCCGGGTAAACTCCGTATTCGTTGTAAACTTGAATTGCATATAAATATAGCTGCCGCTTATATGATTTGAATTTCTTTTCTTCTGACTTTAAAACTTGACCTCTTTTACCTAACGGATATTCCGAAGATTTATGATCCAGAACTATAATTCCACCTGTATTTTTATCTCTGAGAAGTAAATCTATATAACCGACAAATGGTTTGCCACCAACTGTAAAGTTGCATTTCTTTTCAATTCCCAGGATTTCATATTTTTCAAGATCAAGATCAATGTTTTCAAAATACTCAACCGCTTTATCTCGATAATTCTGCCGGATATCTGCAGTCTTGTGATATACCATTGATGGAACTTCTTCATCATAATGAGCGTCAAAATAATCAGCCAGCTCAAAAAGACTAAGTTCACCTTTGGCATATTTCTCTAATATGGTGTGGCAAAACTTTCCAAATTCTGCATAAAAATTATTTTGTCCTACTGCTGACTCAATATATTGTAAATACCATTCATACTTACATTGGCAAAATGAATTTATGCGGCTAAAAGACCACTCCATAGAATCTATCAGAAATGAATACTCTGACATTTTTCACCTCTTAAATTTTAATTCTCTGTTTATAAAGTTCTTCCCAGATTTCTTTTCCTTTGTCTACCGGACTATTTTTTTCAGTTTTACCACCTAATAATCCATTGCTGTCATATACAACATATACATTTGTAAAGTGGCAGAGAAGTTGTATAGTATCTTTCTTTTTAATTTCTTCAAGCGAAACATCGCTATCGAATGCAATAACAACGTCACAATGAAGCTGCACTAACTCTCTGACCTGAAAAATATTAATCTGGCTTGTCTCAGAAGATATTGAATTATAGATACCGAAACTATCCAATTTCATAACTGACTTCAGTGATTCAAATATAATTACTTCTTTACTTCTATCAAGAATCTTTTTTTTGAAACAGAATGCTTGGAAGTAATCTAAATCTCCAACAGGATAATAATTCATATATTTCGGTATATTATAATCTTTATAATTATCAAAAAGCGTTCTGCCCTTCACATTGATTAAATTCCCGGAATTATCAAAAACTGGATATACAATTCTGTTTGATTCTTTATCATACATTACCATGTAATAATCCATTATTGATTGCGGTATTCCTTCTTCGATCCATTTTGTTATTTTTCGTCGCTCGAAATCAGACAGAACACTTTTATCAAGTATCTTATGTGGCTCTGGGATTTGTTTATTTTTTCTTTTTCTGGTTGATTTTCTCAGATAGCGCACAGTAGGAGAAATTTTTGTTTTTACAGTGCTTATTCCAGCTTCACTACCAAGATAATTAATAGCCTGCTCATAAGTCATATTTAAGTAGTCTTGGCAAAAATCAATAATATCTCCACCCTTTTTGCAACCAAAGCAATAGTAGACACCTTTATGCGGCGTTACTGAAAATGATCCCGTTCTTTCATCATGAAACGGGCAATTTCCAAAATATTCTCTACCTTTCTTTTTAAGTTCAACGTATTCTCCGATGAAATCAACTATATCTATACTTTCTTTGATTTCCTCAATAAGTTCTTCGCTGTACTCTTCCATTTAGTCCACCTTTAAAATGGTTTCTCTTGCTCCGTATGCTGTTTCGCCTCTTCAATCCGCATGACTGATCCAGAAAATTTGAAATCAATATATTCGTCCTCAAACATTCCCTCTCCCAATCTGTTTAGTTTTACATTAAGTGCATAATTTCCGCATTCTTTTCCATCGTTTGCAATTTCATCAGAAGTCTTTTTTCTCCACTTTGCACTTACACTCGCATATCTCTCCAACTTGTCTGAATCTGCAACTTCATCATTTCTATTAAGCTGCGCTCCAGCCAACACAGGAAGATCAAGTTCACCAGCAATTCTATTTTTCATAAAATCACATTTTGCTCCCAAATCATTGTATTGTGCAGAAGAATCTGATTCGGAACTTTTAAAATAATCATAAATTACAAATTGGAGATTCATACTATACTTTAAAGATTTGCAGATTAGATAGAGTTCTTCATTTGTAGAATTTGGAATAAAGATATGTACAAACGGTTTACCGGAAAGCCAATCATTTGTTTCATCAATTATTTTTTCTTCCTCTGGTAACAAATTACCTTTTTTTATTTTATCCTGTGGTATACCAGTAAGATTTGCCATCATCCTGATATAAAATAGTCTGTCGCTCATTTCCGTATCGAAGTATACAGTAGGAATGCCTTTCTGTATTTTATCCATTGCCTCATTAAGCATATAGGAACTTTTTCCCATCTTCATTCGTCCAGAAATCATCACCAGTTCACCACGTTCGTAGCAGAAATATTGTCCTACTTTATTGAATTTTGATGGAATACCAATAATACCATTTTCGTCACGCCTATCTTTAATCTCCTGATATATGTCTTTTGCTTTATCACCAAATCTCAACACATTTCTGTTGAATATATATTTGCTTGTTAATTTTTCAAGTTCTGTGTATACATCATTACTTAATTCATTCAATTCCATTGGAGTCTGAATTATCTTTTTCTTCATTCTATCAAACAGTTTGATAAGATCTCTTTTAAAAGATAATGTAACAACTTGAGCAACAAGCAAGTTATATTCTTCTATGGTCGTTCTGGCAGCATCTTCACACATATCAAAGAAATCATCCATGTCTGGCATGTTGACGCTATCAATTTTCTTTTTTACTGCCGCATTCGATTGTAGCTTATTTGTAATATTAAAAGTATCAATAACTTTTACACCGGACTTAAATAATTCATCTATAGCCCAGTATATGCAGCCATTTTCTTTGTGGTAAAAATATCCGGGCTTCAAGTAATCGCTCTGAAGTATAAATTCCGGGTGATGAACTAATGTCGCAATCACACCAGCTTCCGCTTGGGTATCACATAATACATTTAATTCATCTGACATTATTTTCCTCCTTTTAAGATGCTACCAAATCCAATTGTATTTCCTTTTTGAGTGGTAGCTTTAACTTGCACACTTACTGGCACACTTACTGGAGCAGAAGCAGTATTCTCTTCGTGTTTCATTTCTTCTTTTATTTCTTTTTGTATTCTCAATTCATTCTCTTTTTGATATGCTTTTTTAATTCTTGCGTTATCAATCAGATAATACATTCCTGGTGGATGTGTTAATGGAATTTTATTTGCAATAGCAAATTTAAGACAAAAACTTAAATATCTTCCGGCATTAAGATTTGATTCCCACTTTTCAATATTTGCATTTTCCAATTTTTCCCCAAATACAATTTCATTAATAACTTTTCTTAAATATGCGATAGGGACAGATTTGCTAACATGTTGTATATAATCTTCTTCAATTTCTGCAATTATCCCTTGAAGTTCATAGCAATCTTTATGCCATCTTCTAGTGTTAATTTTTACAGACTCAGGTTCATAGACAATTTTGTTTTTGTGGGCGCAATGTCCATAACCACATTTGAATTGTTTTGTACCCATTGATTATTCCTCTTTCTATATAATAAAAAGGGAGAACATAAGCTCTCCCAAATTTCATTAATCAGACTTCATATCTTTTTCAAGAAGATATGTAGCTTCCAAATCAGATTGATGTAGAGCCAATATTACTGGATATTTTTCAATTGCTGTTCCAAGAGTATTCCAGTTTTCCTTTGGCTCTGAAAAACCCATATGCCATCTAATAGCGTATCTCTCAAAAGGTTGCAATTTAATATACTCTTCGATCATCATGACCGATTTTTCTCCGTGTCCATAAGGAACACGATCATTTATTGTGTAATATTCGACTGCCGCCCAATCGAATCTTCCTTTTTCATCTCTCTTTGATCCAGTGTCACTGTAAATTTTCTTATTCCTATAATCAATCTCATACATATATGTCTTACATACATCATGCAAAAGAGTGATTATTTTTCTGGAATCTTCCGGCATATCACCTAAAATACTTTTAAATGGTTCTGACTTACATTTATGCTCGAACATATGATATACATTTAAGCTATGTAATGCTAATCCGCCAGGAAGTGAGCAATGGAATCTTGTAGAAGCTGGGGCTGTGAAAAAATCAGATTTTTCTAAAAATGCCACAAGCTCCTTAATTCCATCTCTTTCAATTGAGCCAACCAGATCAAGAAAAAGTTTCTTATTTTCTTCAATATTTATTGTTGGTGCGCTCATATTTTCTCCTAGTTAAATGGAAGCTCGTCATCTACTCCGTCCGGAATATTCATAAATCCGTCTGCCGCTGGTGCTGATTTAGCTGGTTTTGCTGTATTTCCCGCTGCTGGTGCATCACCCTTTTTCTCACAAAATTCCTGGGTAGCAACAACAACGTCTGTTGTGTATACTTTCTTTCCGTCTTTTCCATCATAACTTCCTGTCTGGATTCTTCCGGTGACAGCAAACATCATACCCTGTTTCATGTATTTCTCTGCAAACTCAGCAGATTTTCCGAAAGCTACACATGAAATAAAATCTGCATCCTGTCCACCATTATTGCTTTTAAATGGACGTGATACTGCAAGTGTATATCTCGCAACGCCAGTAGGATTTTCTCCCTGGCTATAACGTACTTCTGGATCTCTTACTAATCTTCCTGTTAAACTAACGTTATTCATTATTTCTTTCTCCTTATAAGATAATTATTTTAATTTTTTTAACTCTTCAATCAAAGACTTTGTATCTTCAATATTTTTAATAGTTTTTGGATTACCATTTGTGGTGTATTTTTTGCAAATTGCTGCCACTTCGGTATTATGTTCTTTTGAGAGTTCTTTTGCTAACTGGAATGCTTCTGCGTTTGCAATGTCCAGTTCACTTTTCTCTTTCTTCTTTTTCTCGTTTTCTTTTTTCTCTTCTTCTGGAAGATCTTCATCGACGAAAATATAGCTGCCAAGTCCAAGTCTTGCAATACATTTCGTAAGACTTCTCTGCACCGTTTTGTTTACCATCATTGCGTCAACATTTTCATATGGCACTGCCTTATTTCTGAAGTCCATGACTGGAAGGTACTCAGTTGCGGTATGTTCTTTCAGAACTTCATTTCCCTCTGCATCTGTTTCACTCCATACAAGCGTAATTGAAGTTTTAACATGACATCCAATTGGATCACGCCATACCAACATTCCATCTTCGGTTTCATGGACAGTTGCATAAGATAACGGGAATTTTTTCTTTAATTCTTGCCAAGCCCACATCCAACTCAAATAATTAAGACCATTTTTTTGCTTAATATGCTCATTTACATTAACGGCACTCAGTTCTTCAAACCATTTAACCATTCTATTCTCCTATAAATTCATTGTTTATATATTTTAACTTTTATATCTTATTTTACTGTTTTCGAAGAATTTACAGAGGCAGAAACCTGTTTCATATTTTTCATAAGCTGCAAATTATCGTTTAACATAAGTGCAAGTGCCTGATCTTCTGTGAATCCAACTTCTGTATATGCCAAAAATGTTTTTCTTTTCGCCATTGCACATAAGCGGTGTAATTCATCATTTTCAACATAGTCTTTTGCAATCTCCAGGCATTCATTGCCAAGTCCATAGACAACAGGTTTATATTTTTCAATATATCCATGTACCAGGTTAATTGCTACTTCTGGATTTTCATTAAGAAGCTTTAATATAATTTCTAACATTACATGTGTTCCTTTCCTTCTTTAATAATTCTAAGTCCTTTTGCATCCGCTTTCGCACCGTTGTATTCTTTTCCAGTTTTAATAATCATGTTTACTAATCGTTTGCTCAGATTATATTTTTCTGCACAATATAGAAACAATTCGGATTTTTTATCAAAATACCAATACTCATCATCTTTGTATAAATGGTATCTTAATTTTGGATATTTCCGTTGAAATGAAGTATCACCCTCATTATTACAATATGCTTCTCCAATTTTCTTCAGTTTATATATAAGCTGAAACTCCGCTTTTTGAGCTTCTATTGGATCATCACAATATTGCACGATTTCAACTATAAGATTACAAGTGCCACCAAAAGATTTTACTTCTTCTTTCCATTGTTGGTTGCGGTGTTTATCGAACTCATAAGCCCTCATGCAGTTCCCTTGTGCTGATCCGACATAGAATATTTTGTTTGTCAGAGGATTTTTATGGACATATACATAATATTTTTCTGTCGGTAGCACAAGATCCTTATGGTATAACATATACAAGTCAAACTTAGTTGTCATAATCAAACCATCATGTTATTCCGTGTAACTGTCGATATTTTAATTATTTATCTGAAGAGACAACCTTAACTGTAGCTCCTGCCTGAACTGTTGCAGTTGCCACTTCGTTCATCTTCTTGTATGCGTCATCAAGTTTATTCGCTAATTCATTGTTAGCCTGTTTTAATGATTCAACCTGACTCTTGAGGTTGGCGATTTCTGCCGCTGCCATTTCTTCTGCATGTTTTTTATCAGACTCAATTGCACGCTTCTCATATGCAAAACTTCTTTCAGCTTTCGCTTTCGCTTCTTTCGCAACCTCTTCTTTTGCAGTTTCCAGTTCACCAGGGAATGCTTCAATCTTCTCTTTCATCTCCTGGATTTCTTTCTCTTTTTCTGTAATTGCATCTTCGCGGGCTTTTACTGCCTCTTCCTGCTTCTGGATTTCTGCTTCTCTTTTAGATTTTTCATCATCCCATGCGTCAGAATCAACTTTCTTATTCATTCTCAGATTGTATTTGTATTCATCTGCTTCGCGGATTCTCTTCTTTTTGAGTTCTTCTTCATATTCTTCCGCTTCTTTATCAGCTTTACTTTTTGCCTTAGAAAGCTTATTTTCAAGTTCTTCAATTTCTTCGTCAACTTCCGCTTTACGTTTCGCTAACTTAGAATCCTGTTCATCTTTCAGCTTTTTATATTCTGTGTCCATATCAGCAATTTTAAATTTGTGAGCATTAATAATTGCTGCAAGGCTATCTGCTTCGGTTTTGATTCCGTACAGACTTTCAAGTTCTTTTTTATATTCATCAATCGCAATTTTCAAATCTTTATACTGCTTAATGATTTCTTCTGAGAACACTGAATTTTTTGCTGCTGTTTCTGCATTTTTGAGTGATGCTCTAAGTGCTTCATTTTTTGCTGTTTCAATTGGAGAGTCATTCATTGCTTTTAAAGCTTCCAGTTCTTTTAAAGCCTGGTTATATGCTTCTAAAATCTGTGCCTTTGTTGACTTCTCTGTAATTTTAATTTCTCCCATTCGAGATCCTTTCTTTTTACTTTTAATTTCTCTTTGCCATCTATGTAAAATTGATTGATTTTCTAAATAAAATCAACATTTTATCTTCGTTCTACTTACAAAACCAACCAACAATAAAATATAATCACCTGTGCCAGATTTACTATTTCCGATCTATTTTATTCGTTACTGTACGAATATTCTTAAACCGCTTCTCAATGTAATCACGATCTTTGGTAAACGTGGGGATTTCCTTATCAATAACCCACTTGCTACGTGTAAACTCGTCTGGTGTTCCTTCATTATAGGTCTGTGGAACTTTGACACAACAAGTTCCTCTTTTAAGGTAAATTGGATAATCGTTCCAGTTCACACCCTTCTTCAACATGAGCATATCCATAAGTTCTTTTTGGTTCTTATGCTCAAGCTGCTTTGCTGAAAAGTTTGCCTGTGCAACTGACTGAATAGAATTTCTCACACAGTCATTTTGTCTCCAGATAAACCCATTAATAACTTCAAATTCTGGCATATTCCATGCCCGACTGTCGAACATTGCCTTTCCGCATTTCCTAGCGTATTTGGTATAATAATCTGTTACTTTCTTTTTATCGGCTTCTGTTTCGCATCCTTTAAGTTCCTTTCTGACTCTCTCTTTAACGATGTCAGTATAGAACTTGTTAAATGCCATTGTCGCCATGCTTGCAGAAATTGTTTCAACCTTACGCTTTACATATCCAAACCATGCTCCCTGTGCCATTGATTTATAATCAATCAGTAAAAGGGTAATCTCATCGCTCTGTGTATATCCCAGTACGCATCCGGAAATATTCTCGCAAAGATATTTCATAGTCTGCTGCATTGCTTCTATCAAAATATTATCAAAAGGTTTTGCCAAACCTCTTGTAAATGTATGGAATGCTTTACCATCAATCCTAATCATTACAGGAACTCTTTTTGTCAGATAATCTTTTCTTACATCCTCATACTCTTTCATTCGTTTCGCGAAATCGCTTGTGTCCACTTTTATTTTCTCCTTTTGTTACAGATCGTTCTTAATTAAGAACTCTGGATTTATGCATTTGAAAGAAATGTTCTGTTCAACATTTCTGAATACACAGCCTTCTCTTTCTCTCGGATAAATCTGGGATTTCCCCTGTACATAATGCACCAAATCTGAAATTTCCCAATCTTCCGGGATAACAAATTTGTCATCAAAAATCGGCACTATGTATATTCCATAATGCAGGAGGGTTCTCTGCATCTCTTCTGTTGTGAGCTTTCCTTCTGGTGATATCAAATTGAACGCCCAGAATCTTTCTCCACCATCCATCGGATATTTATTGCCCTGAATTTTTTCTCCGGTAATTTCTCCCTGCAAAACAATCCAATCAAGATTTCCGATAAGCTTTCTTAGAGCTTCATTAATCTTATATTTTCTTGCCACATTCCAATAGTAAGAAGTATCTTCTTTTGCAAGGCGTCGATTCCTACTACATACGCCAAACTCATATTTATTCTTTTTAACTTTTTTCAAAAAATATGTGGCAGAAGTACCATCAACTTTTTCAGTGACACTTAATTGCGTTTTATTCGCTTTTAACTGTTCAAACAGTCCTGTTTTATTCTGTATTCTTTCTTCGTCTGTCTTTTTAATCCAATCTGGGAATTTATCTTTTGCAGCTCTTTTGACAACCAATTTCCTGAACCATTTGAACCGCATAAAATATTTAATAATTGGATTCCGTTTCTTATTTTCCGCTACAATTGCATTTTCCTGTTCCGCTTCCGGATCATGTTTCGTAACACCTAATATCTCTGTTACATCATCACCAACTTTATAATCGCCAGGCGGCAAAACAGCCAAAGGTAAAACAAGTCCCTGTGAGACTTGACCACGTAATTTAATGGTCTTAACAACATACCTTCTTGATTTCAGGAAGTCATACTCCGGAGTTTTTGGCATTTTACTATCAATTTCGATGTAAACTACCTTGTCCCCCTGAGAAAAATTATCGCTTTTTGAGATAATTACTTCCCATCCATCAATTTGTGCTACCTCAATTCTGTCAGCATTCGGAATCGGCTTGATATTAGCAATTGTTCTGATTGTTGCTAACTTTCTCATTAATTCCTCTATCTCGAAAATATTTATTTTTAAACTGGTGGAATTGGTGATACTTGATAGAATCACTTCCATCCACCAATGTAAGAAATATACGTTTTCGAGACACTTATTTTGCTCGTTCAATTAAAAGTTGAATGCAGAATTAGGTTTGCTGTATGTGTCTCACACGGACATTTTTAGCCTTTGGCTGTATATGTCACCGTATAAATTTTTACTCTATAATAAATCTTTTACTGCAGCTTCTACCGGAGCATATCTCTCGGAATCAAGCTGATCTGTCAGGCACTTATATGGGTCGAGTTCACCACTGAGTACCATTTTTATAATGTTTACTGAGAATCCAGAAACAAGTGCAACGCCAAGTTCGTTTTCCTTTACAGGAATTGTTCCAGTTCTTGAATTTACATTCCAAAACACCAGTCGTGGCATTTTATATCCATGCGCTTCGAATTTCTCAGCAATCGTATCAAAAAGTTTCTGATTTGGTCTGCCTGTTGTAGCATAATCAAATTCCATATCGCTTACGATAAGAATATTTTTCGGCATATCTTCCTGCTTCATTTTTCCTTTGATTGCTACATTAAGGATCAAATCAAATGTTGCTGCAATATTTGTGTTGGAACAATCTGATTCTCTATATGATCTGATAAGCTTATCTCTCAGTGAATCCATTCCAGTAAGGTCTACTACTTTTGGTCTACTTCCAAATGTAATATATTTATCTTTGAACTCTCCAGATGATCTTTCAGAAAAATAGATAGCCAATGCTGTTGCTATATCCAATGCCGTAACACTGCTATTCGAATCAACTCTGCAAGTCATACTTCCTGATCCGTCTCTTACAACCAATGTAGAAGAATCACCCTCTACTAAATCCGGAAGTGCTTTCCATAATGCTTCAATCGCGGTATCTTTATTCTTTACAGAATAATAACTTCCATATTTATGAACGATATCATGCGGGAAAAGTACGCTTGCATTAATCTTGGCTTCACCTTTTTCAAGGCTTCCCAGATATTCTCTACGTCTTTCCTCATCGTTTCTAAGGAATGCATCATTGTAAATCAGGTTTGCTCTTGATGGAACTGCTTCATAATTGATTTTGCCCCATTCTTTTGCAGACATCTGGCGTTCAACGATTTTAATATATTCACGAAGTTTTGATAGTATTTTTCTGTAATTCTTCTCACTCAGTCCAAGATATGTTCTAACAACAGTTCCATTCTTCTTTGTCTGTTTGGAAGAAGCATTACAGCTCGGAAGCCATTTTCCAAGTAAGGATATTGGTTTTCCTTCTTCCATATTTTTTAAATCTTTTTCTAACTGCTCTTTAATCGCAGCCAACGCATAAACTTCGCACTCTGTTCCAAGCAGGCACATCAGATCATCGTATCTGCCATATTCAGGAATGAGTTTCACAAACGCTTTCACAATATCTGGTTCAGTGTTCGCCAGATGGTTCATAATAACTCTGAAGCTTCTTCTTTCTCCAAGCCCCTCCCTTGCGTCACGCAAATAGAAGAGCCATTTCAGTGCATACAGTTTGTTATCCAGAAATGCATCAGTAAATTTACCAGTGATTTCTGTTGGTTGCATTTTTCTTAATGATGCAGTGGCGAAATTCAGATCAAGCAGATATTTCCCGGTTGTTCTGTAACCCAGTGCGCCATTCTCTGTCCGGCTTCTGTTCATATCACCGTTTATTAATTCTTTTTCTACAGAATCCATAAAACCCATTTTGGTTTTCCTCCTAATTTTTCGAATCACTTTTAAAGTTATTAATTCCTATACATTATTACTTTTACCTTTGATGAAATGTATAAAAAATTAGAATGTGCATGGCAAGACTTGAACTTGCGACTAATCCGATTCCCATATCTATAGTTGCTGTTAAAGGCTTTCCACAAGTCTTATTATTCTTGTCAGATGCTCTCCCGACTGAGCTACATGCACATTTTTACAAGACACGTTTTTTCTTTACTTACGCACAATAATTTGATTCTTTGCTGTTTAGTGTCTTTGGTAGTGGACTGTAAGGGACTCGAACCCCTGACCGATCGGTTATGAGCCGACTGCTCTGACCAACTGAGCTAACAGTCCTGAAAAGGCAAGACGGGAATCGAACCCGTGTAAAGCGATTCCTACATTTTCCATTTTCTTTAAAATTTTGAAATTGCTGTATGTGTCTAAATGCTAGACACGGTTCATAAAAAATTATCGCCGCGTATACCACTCCGCCACTTGCCTAAAACGAATAACCGGATTTGAACCAGTGACCTCCAACACAACAGCGTGGTGCTCTACCAACTGAGCTATATTCGCCACATTCTGTCTTTCCAGAATGTCATAAAAACGTAACAATGATAGATGTAAAAAACTGTAACAAATTGTAATGTGGATATCCAGTCCTTGCTAAAAGGCACTAACACGCCAATCGAAACTTCGCAAAGACATTTGTGCCTCAAATGCTATCTGCTTTAGCATTCATCCGTTGGCATCAGAAGTTTCACCGTCTGTATAAATCTTGATAGCAGAAATCAAAATTTTACAGCTAGCGTAGATTATACAACCAGACATGCGCTTGTCCTGTACATCGTACAAGGTTACATAATCTATTGGCGTAGCCGGGATTCGAACCCGACACATTTCGGTTTCGTGGAGGGTGGAACAGATAAACGATTTTTAACCGATGACTTTACCCATTTTGTCTATACGCCGACGCTGTGACTTGGACTCGAACCAAGAACCTACGGCTTAACATGCTATCGTTAAAATTGCTGTATATGCCTAATACTAGGCACATTGGTTGACTTAACGTTGCTCTACCATTTGAGCTATCACAGCATTTTCTTTATTTTGTTTATCTTATTCAAAAAATAAATGGTGGGCGATTTTGGGATCGTGCGGAATTGAACCGCAACTAAAAACTTGACAGAGTTTTCATCTTATGTAAAATTGCTGTATGTGCTTCCCACCACAATACACATTCAAAAGCATCAACCAGATCAATCCCATATTTATTATTTTGGTGTTGACTAAGATTTCCCCTCTTAGTAGGTTCTACAATACCCAATAAATCCAATGCAGTCCGGGTCAGATAACACTGAACACCCACAATGTCAAGTTACAAACTCTGCATTTTCAAGACACAGGACGGATTTGAACCGTTTCGTCAGACCACCAAAATCTTTCTTTATCCTTTTATTCATTTGCTGCGTGTGTCTTTGATCGCTAGGGATGAGACTCGAACTCATAACAACATCCTGTATGTAATGGAAAAGAATTTTGCTGTAAGTGTCTGAATGCTAGACACATTTTTCTTTTATGTGCTCTACCTATTGAGCTACCCTAGCCTATTTATTTCTTTTGTTCTCTCTTGAACAATTATATATTATCATACTTTTCTGTTTTTGTCAATAGTGTTTTAACATATTTTTTATTTCTTTTATCTCTTATTATTCGGTAGGGTGAGAAAGTTCCCACCCATTAATTTTGATAAAACGCCTTTTCCCAAGTTTCATATAATTTCTTCAAATTAAATAACCTGGAATACATCGTTGTGTTTTTTATATTCGGTTCTTTTACAAGAATTTCATTTCTAATTATTGTATCAATATAGTCCATAGGTGTACCGGATTTGTGTATTCTGATTAATCTGTGGCTTTCTGCCAGTTTTGATTGAGTAAGTTTTTTATATATATTACTCTCTTCATAATATTTTTCATAAAATTCTCTGGCAGTGCGCATGATCCTAACAGTGCTTATTGTGGCATTCTCAGATCTTCCTTTTCTCAATGCACTAACTCTTGATCTTATCAAATATTCATTATCACAAATGCGTTCTTTTTTATCTTTTGACCTCTCTGATTCTGCATAATCAACGGATTCTTGCTCTGCGCAAAATCTACATAACAACAGTTCCTTTTGCGACACATGATAGTCAATTGGATATAAAGGACTATGAATTATCATATTCTCATAATCAACATCAGTTTTCTTTAAATTCATGATCTCTTCCGGTTCTAACTCAAGGAACATCAAACGAACTAACAGCTCATTTGGCTTTTCTACACCATCGTTGTAATCTGATGTTATCTTATATACCTCAGAACACATTCTTTCAAATTCTTCTTCGTCTTTTAAGTATTGCACCAGAAGAGAACGCGACTGGTTAACTTCGCTAAAATCTATTTTTTCAAAATTATTTTCTCCAACAATTTTTCCATTTTGCAAGCACCAATCAACATAACTTTTTAATAAACTCATTGTTTGTATAAGGTTTCCGGCTTTTGCTCCTGTTTTAAGATCCAAAACCGTAAGTATTTCATCCGTATTCATTTCACAAATATCTTTATTGAATGTTGATTCAAGATCTTCAATGCCTTGGAAAATACGTATATATGCTTTATAAGAATTTTCGTTCGCTAATGTGTTCAAAAAATCTTTTTTCATTTTATCATTGTACATATAGCGTCCTCCTTTTCTTTACAAAACTGGAAAAAGTGTCGTCTGTTACCATCTACGCAATATTTTTTAATTTCATTATCTGTAAAGTCAGTATTTGCGATAATTTGAGTTAATATTTCTCTCCATTCAGGGTTTCCCTTTAAAATGCTGCTTATCATTATATAATAGTTAATCGCCAGATAATGAACTGACCATTTTGTTTTCTTTACCTTCACAAAATTACTAAAATCATCATACATAATTTTTGTAAGATAATTCATAAATGTAATCAGCCAGTCTCTTAATTCATCCTGATCTGCTTTTGTTTTTAGCAATTCTACATCATAATATCTTGATATAGCCTCTGCAAATTCAATATATAGAATAAAGCCGCTTCCTCTTCTAAGTTCAACGCCATCTTTCGTAATATTCTTTACATACAACTCATCTGCATCACTACTTCTCATAATTGAGTCAACAATCTTATTCTGTACAGTCAGCTTCATAGCATCTTTGTGGCGTTTTGGAATAGGAACAGTTGTCCATTCCTGATTTAAGATTCTTCTGGTGTCTGTTGCGGTTAAATATGTGAAAAATATACCAAATTTATCATCCTGATGTTTTGTAGATAATTCACACGCAATAGAACGATGATTTCCGTCTGGTACAATAATTGTTCCTGATGTTATTGTCAAAGTTTCATTATCCTCATTATAAACTGGAGGATCAGCTTCACCGTCGTCCATCAGATTAAATCTTATACCATTATAAAAGAACTCACCGTTATTTATAAGATTTGCAATTTCTCTAGCACTTTTCTTATTTACTTTTGTTTTTAACTCACCGTATTTATCTTTTTTATAGTTTCGCTGCAACTCAGGTATGATTTGTAGTTTATTGGCATTTTTCAGTTTCTTAATTTCGCCTACACTTAACGGAAACATATATTGATTATCGGCAAGCTTTTGTACATGCTTAAAAACGATTCCATTTTTATAACTATTATTATCATTTTCTGGATCGTAATATTTATAATTCATAATTTCTGCTGGTTCAAAATAATCTTCTATTTTCCCAACAGTTTTTGATACTTTTGAGGCAGCATTTAAAATCCAATATAATTCTGCATCGCTTGCATCTTCAAGTGAATATCTTCCAGACAGCATCTTTAAGAAATCACCTGTTGTAATCTTATTGTCATGCATGATTTCTTCTTCAAGCTCTTTAGTCTTTGCTGGGCTAATACCCATAATGAATGATTTCACTTTTTCAATTAACTGATTCCTACTGTCTGTTGATTTCATGCGACTACCCCTTTCTATATTTTGTTATCTTAAAGATAACATATTTTTCAAGAGGTGTCAACATGAAAACAACAATTATTTCCTTTAGCTTATGTGGGTGCTCAATTCTTTCACGATTAAATCTCTTTCTTCATCTGTCATTTCTAGGTCTTTTTCTCGAATCTTCAGACAATCAGTATCGTTTTTTACAATTTCGACGCTTACAATATCATGGATTTCGTCATACACAATAATCGCCTCAAAATAAGAAGATTTATGTACAATAACTCCAAGTGCATCGCCAAAATCTACGTAATCATTTTTTGTGGATTTCTCAATAGCTTCTTTTACATTCACACACATGTTTTCTTGATAGTTAAACTTCATTCCTCTATTCCCCTTTCGACAGAATCCAAGTAGTAGCGAAATTTTCTAATCGAACGTATGTTTTTATATTACTCTTAATAACAGCATACGTCAATAGAATATTTTCAAAATCTTGAAATTCTTGCGACCTCAATTAATTTTTCATTATTATTTTCTACTGCCTCAGTAACCACAAGTTGCAAAAGTCCATTAAGATAATGACCAAGTTCAACATCTGGAACACCAATCTTCTTTAAATCATGTCCATTTATATCTAAATGTTTCAAATCATAACAATATTCACATGGATTTAAGCATATTTCTTCAACGATATCTTGTGCTTTATATAAGCACCGCATCATTAATTTGTCTGCATTTTCATCGTATATCATTTTTGCCAACTTAAAATTGATAGTTTTTATTATATCTTCTTTTTGATATTTCGATAATAAACGTCTTATATTCCCAACAGAATCCGTAATAAGTTCTTTTCTGCACTCCATAATATTACACACAGACTTTGAAACTTTGTTCGGGTATTTTATAAGAATATCAACTACTTTATGATAATTCTCTATTTTAGCCATATCAATTAAAATCGCCAGCTTTTCGCATAAGTCATCACAGTTCTGAACCATATCTATTGTTTTATCCCACTCTGTTATATTGGCAATGTCTGGCATAACATATTCCAAAATATCCTGGTATTCTTTCAATATATCAAAGTTACCACTAATTCCATCTGTGCAAATAGTCTTTATAAACTCACTTTGCTTTCTTTCAATCGCAATATGATCGAGTAACCCCATATGCTTTCTCATTGCTGTTGCAGTGCTTTCTTCTATTTTAAACTTGAATCTAACGGCAAATCTTAAAGCCCTAAGAATGCGAAGGGGATCTTCTCTGAATCTGTCATCCGGATTTCCTACGCATCTTATTATTTTATTTTTAATATCATCAACACCATTATGTAAGTCAATGATATTTTCTCCGTCATAGGCAATTGCATTAATCGTAAAATCTCTTCGCAGCAAATCTTCAGCCAAATTTCTTGTGTAACTTACTGTATCAGGGCGACGATAATCCGTATATTTTCCATCAACTCTATATGTAGTTATCTCATATGGTTCATGGTCAATTATTATTGTTACTGTACCATGCTTCAATCCAGCAGTCATAATACGAAAATCTTTGAATATCTCTATTATTTCTGTTGGCTGTGCTGATGTAGCAATATCCCAGTCGTGCGGCATATATTCCATAATAGAATCTCTCACACATCCCCCAACAATAACCGCCTCATGTTTGTTTTCTTTTATTTTGTTTAAAATCATTTTTACATTACTTGGCATAATTATATCAAGGTTCATAATTCTTTTTGTACACTCCTATCTCTGGTTTTCCATTTTTATCAACGATGTAATATGGAGATACAGACATACAACCATCCCAGGTATCATAAAAAAACCAATACATAACTTTTGTATTTTTATCATACACAAGGCTTTCTCTCTTAGTTGTATTATAATCTCGATGACTAATTTCTATGAGATCACCATAAACGAAAGTTTCTTCTCCATATTCATTTACAACTACTTCTTTGCCACATCCAGCAGCCGAAAACATAAGCGTGAATGCTGTTAAAAATACAATTGCCTTCTTCATATTAATACACCTCCTGATTGCTAAACCTTATTTTACCATATATGTCGTAATATGTAAATATTTATTTCTTTTAACTGGAAATTATTTCCAGGAACATTTAGTTCTTAAAAATGTGTTCTTTATTCATTTCAACAAGTATTTCATAAGCAGCCTCTTTATCTGGCTGTTCTGGTAATGATGTATTTTCTGCAGCGTACTTCATCTTCTTTTCAAGATTATCAACCAACTCAAAAAATTCAGAACGATACGTCCCATCCGATTTTTGATATTCACCGTTACGAATGCTCATAAGCAAGTCGTGATCTGCTTCCCGGTATGTAATAATTTCTTCTTTTGTTAAAATGTCAATACACATAAGATACAACCGTACAAGATGCATGGCGTGCTTATTAAGGTGTAAATCATCTTTTTTAGTATTTCTCTTACCCAGTTTGTCGTAATCTTTAACAATGGTATTGACTTCACTCCATATGTTTCTATAATCTCTTAGGGGGTAATGGTGTAAAACTACGTCACAAAACATTTCCACTTCCATATCTTCTCTTTCAGAAACATCCGGGTATAGCTCAATACTGCCATATTCAAACTGTCTCACACTTTCCATACGGTGCATTACAGTATTGTACTCGCTAAATGCGTGCCGCAAAGCCCCATGATCGCCGCAAAATGAGTATTTTATTGGTTCTCCGTTAATCTTATGATACCGGCTTACAATGTCCTCCATAGCATGTGTGATTGAACCCAGGATATGTTTCTCCTTCTCTGCCTGTGGGTATGAATCTCTTGCAAGAGCATTCTGCAGTCGGCGTAACTGGCTGTTCGCATATCCACCAAAAGTTTTAATTGCCCTCCTGGACAAGAAGATTTTTCTGTTATCAAGAAGTAACTGCCCTTCTGGGCTGATAATAAAGTAGTGTTCTGGCTTACATCCAAGAATTTCTATACAGTTAGGATTACAAGAAAGCAACAAGTCAATCATTTTGTTCAATCCATAAATTACAGTATCGGTGTTGTGATCCTCGAACTGCTCAAACTCAGTGTTTCCAAGTAAACTCTCGATAGGATTAAGAGTGATTCCTCGAATATCCGTATCTGATGTGGCAATATTCGTACCATAGGCGTGACTGCCACCATATGTAAGAAGAATAACATTATCCCCTAATGCTGGATTTTCTGTTAAAAAGGCATAATCCTTATTTGCCAGAAACTCCCAGTTCATGTTCTTTTCACTCATTTTCTTCACTCCGTTCTTTATTCATAATCGGTTGCAATACATTTTCGATAAAGTCATCGGAAAGTTCCGGACGATCTGCACCGTTACATTTAAGCACAACTTCACAACCCCAAGTTAAAACACCACAATAATTAAGTGGCTGATTAGTAAGAATTGCTTTTATCTCACCATAGAAACCATCGTCATTGTATTTCTTTTTATCTTCTGGTGTTACCCATCCCCAGATACTTTCTCCGCATCCATCAGCATCTTCCGGTGGAATATAGAATTTAATACATCCAGCCTTAAACTCTTCTTCTGATAATGACTCAATAAAATCGCCTTTATAAACCATACCACGTTCCTTGAACAGTTTCTTGATTTCTTCAATGTTCTCTGTATTACCCATTTCTTCTCTCCAATTCTTTATAGATATACTTTTTCATTTTTTCTTCAGCTTCCATCATCCACCAATATTTACCGTATACATCTCGCACAGTTCCGCCACTATATACATAATAGTGTTTGAGTGGCAAATCCTTATATTCTGGCAAAAACAGGTCAACGTGCCGCTTTACTTTATACCAAATGGCTCTAATGATACGATCCTCGAAATCTTCTACTGGCTTCTCAATAGGATAATACAATCGCAACTGAGTGCCACATTTCTTCGCATCATATCCAGATAGTTCTCTTAGTTCATCTTTTGCCGGACATTCATCTGAAATGCCAAGCCAAAACCAATACGCTTCTACGGACATAAACTTTCCGTCTTTTGTCTCTATCTCTTGCCTGTAAAAATTACTTAACATGCGTCCAAGCTCTGTTTGACTCCCACTGTACACATTGATATGATCTTTGCCATCCATGTTCGGATCGAGTCTTTTCATCGCCCTATCTCCCCGTGAGCAACTCCTTCATAATCCCACTTTTTATTCCCATTAAATACTCTAACAAATACATGCGCATGTGTATTTTTGTAATTTTCTATAAGTTCATTTTTATCCATTTTTGAATAATACACTTTCCATTTAGAATACACATCTTCTGGAACTTCATTATCTTTCAATGATTCTGTAAATATTTCTAACTTATTACAGCAACAATACTCTTTTGTATTATCATATTCTCTCCCACATATGAAAAATTCAGCACTTTGGTATATAATTTTTTCATCAATAGGAAGATCATGTATTCCCATGTACAAAACGTATTCGCCTTTATAGGGTATTTCTTTTGCCTCAATCACTAATGGTTTCATATACAATTATTCCTCTTATAGTAATGGCGGAACAGAATAAATCCTGTTCCACCAAACATATTTTATCTTTTATGTTTTTTAGCTTTTGCAATACCGAAACCAACAACAAAAGCTGTTGCGATACAAACGACAAATGCTCCGATATTTATAACAATCATTATTTGTTACCTCGTCTACGTCTCATTTCTGCCAGAATATCATCAGCTTCGCGATTTCTTTCTTGCGCTTCCATTCTACGGTTCATAGCTTCAGAACTGGTATCATATGCAATTTGAGCACCTGCAGCACGTTCTCTGGTTCTCTGCGCACCCTCTCTTACTCTTTCAAGCATACGATCACTTTCACTTGAACTTGCACTTGCATTCATTCCCTCATGTAAAGAAATAATCTGCTGATCTGCTTCCATCTGGTAAACTGTTCTTTCTTTCTCTTCTTTGAGTTCATCAAGCTCCTGCTTAATTGCATTGCGGATTTCTTCCTGCTGTTCTTTTGCTTTTTTGTACTCTTCGATAGTTTCCTTTAATGTATTGATTTTTCCCTGAACGGTAACTTTTTTCATTGCATACTGCCTGGCATTTTCTTCATCACCAGAGTCAAAGCAACTGTTAATGGATTTGTCAATCTTCATTAACTCTTTCTTTAAGTCGTACTGCTCTTTCTCTGCTTCATCCAGCTTCCCGGCAATTTCTGTATATGACCGTTCTGCATTGCTGTATAAAGTTTCTTTTTCTCTAATTGCATTGTTGAAATAATCTCTTGCACCATCTGGTGTAGAAGCGTCCTGTCTCACTACTTCTTCGGTTCTTCCTCTAAACTTGATTACAAGCTGCTTAAAGAATGTTTTATTAACGATTAGTGCCACTACTGCAACAACAACCAAAAGACAAATGCAAAAAATTACTACGTTACTTGTACCCACTGTCATTTTACGCTACCTCAATTCCAAATTTTTCACAGAGTTCTTCAAGTCCTCTTACAACACCCTCACCGATTGCATGGAACTTCCAATCATTTCCATCGCGATAAATTTCTCCGGCAATAATAGCAGTAGAATTTCCGAATTTTTCTTTAAGATCATATCTTGCAATTTCTTTTCCATTCTTGTTATTAATAACGCGAATGTATGAGTTATCAACCATTCCAAAATTCTGCATACGGCGTTCTGCTTCAAAAATAGTTGCGCAAAATACAATTCTTTCTGCATATTTTGGAAGCTTTTCAAGAATGACCTTAATGACCTCATCATCTCCGTCGCCAGATCCAGTAAGGTTATCACCACTATGTATAACGCCACCGCTCGGATGTTCGAGGTTATTGTAGAATATAAAATCTTCATCGCATCTTGTCATTCCAGTTTTTGTAACAACAAAAGCAGATGCATCTAAATCAAAATCTCCATCGTCATCGTATTTTGCTGTGTCCCAACCAAGACATACAGAGATTCCGTCTACAATACTATCTTTTGATAATGCAACTCTTTCTCCCTTTTTAAGACTTACTGACATGTTACTTTATCTCCTTCCTTATTTATATCTTTTTGCCATATCTGGAATACTGCTATCATGTGTTCCTTCTCCGATGGCTTTAAACTGCCACTCGTTGTTTTCATCACGATATAATTCACCAACAATAAGTGCTGTACATCTGTTATAATCATCTGTAAGATTGTAGCGACAGATTTCTTCTTTGGTTGCATCATCTACGATTCTTGTATAACAGTTTTTAATCATTCCGAAATGCTGCCCTCTTACCCTGCAGTTATAAATATTCACAGCTACAACTAACTTTTTAATATCTTCTGGCATTTTCTTCAGATCAATTGCAATCTGTTCATCATCATTCCTTTTACCTGTTCCACCAACAAGGTTGTCGCCTCTGTGCTTAATGCAACCACTGTCATGTGTAAGGTTTCCATAATAAACAATATCATCAGATCTTGTCAGACCACATTCTGCAACTTCTTCTGTTTTTGTTTTTGAGAAAAGCCCGAACAGCCCAGATGTTATTTTCTTTGAGATTTGTTTTGTGGATTCACGAAGTACGAACACGGAAGAATCACAATCAATACTGTTTCCATTCTGTGCCATATCCCATCCAAGTCCTACAGTTACATTTGCCAGTTTCTCTACTGCTTTTGAAAGATTTACTTTTTGTCCTTTTGTTAAACTTACTGCCATTCTTTATTTCCTCCTACTTAAATCCCGAAGCTATTGCAAAGTGCCTGTAAACCGCCAGAATATCCCTGTCCGATTGCATTGAACTTCCATTCTCCATTGTGGCGGTACAGTTCGCCAAGAACCATTGCTGTCTCTGTTGAATAATCTTCTCCCAGGTCATAACGAATCATTTCTTCATTTGTTTCTTTGTTCACCATTCTAATATGAGAATTTGAAACCATACCGAAGTTCTGTAATCTTTCTTCTGCCATATAGATAGTTACAGTAAATGCAACTTTTTCAATATCATCAGGAATTTTTGTCAGATCAACGATAATCTGCTCATCATCTCCATTGCCTGAACCAGTGAGATTATCTCCCATATGCTGAACTGCACCACTTGGATGCTTTTTATTGTTAAAGTATATAAAGTCTTTATCGCTCTTTACTTTTCCATTTGCACCAAGAAGAAATGCTGATGCATCCAGGTCAAAATCGTCACCATCATACTTATTTGCATCCCATCCAAGACCGACAATAATTTGCTTTAATCCTTCATTTCCTTTTGTAAGATCTACTTTCTGTCCTTTTACTAAATTTACCATAATGTTTTCTCCTTTTTTATTTTACTATTTATTATTCAGCCAATCTTTATACTGGCGAAGAATCTCCGTATATAACTGTTCATCTATCATTTTGTTCATATCTTCTACGGCGATAAAACCTGTATTATCATGCTTTCTTCCCTTCATATCATCAAGGGACTTCAGGTATGCAAAATTTTCATGACCAATACCAATGAACTGCACGAAAATGTTATATTCTGATAATTCTCTGATAACTGTATTTGTTAATGAGGTATCACTATTACCACCGTCAGTAATAAATATAATAAATGCCGGAATCTCATTTGGTTCAATATCTTTATAATATGTAACCATTTCTTTTAACACTGGTGCGTAATTTGTCCCGCCCATATTCATATGAGCTTTTTTCATAATCTTATTCACATAGTCTTTGTAATTATCTTCGCTTACAGCATTTAAACGCTCTGTTCCATTAGAGAATAACCAGCTTTCAAGTTCTCCATTGTCGTCAAATTTTAACGCTATAGGAAGTAACCTAGAAATTGTTTTTTGTACTGATCCATTAGAAAATAAATTGTCCATTGATAAAGAATAATCCATAGCAAGTGCGACTCTTGCAGCATGTTTTGTTAAATCGACTTTACTTTTCTTTGATAAATTGACTAAAACATTATTTAATTTTTCTTTTGACTCATTTATATCAATAACTTGGCGTTTATCTTCATTGACTGGATTACCGCTTTTTCCGAATGCTTTATCTAAAAATCCCATTTTTTGTTCCTTTCATTTGTCGGGAATGGTTGTTTCCACTCCCGACTTTTTGCATAATATCTTAATAAAAATAGGTATCATTATAATCGAAACAAAGATAAATGATATAAATTGAGTTGTGCATACAAGGATCAGTCCTATTACAAAACATATAAATGATATTCTTTCAATTATTTTATACTCTCTATCTCTGCTAATCATATTTTTCTACTTTCTTTTCATTTTAATAACTGCTTTTCTTGCTAAATCAATTGGAATGATTAAGAATGCTAGACCAATTGTCACACCCCACTGTGCGGCTGTTAATGCTGTACATCCCATAATCTCTCCACCAAATTGTGCCAAAATAAATGTTAAGGCAAAAATCGCAACCGCAATTTTAATAAAAAGTTTATTTTTGCCGATACCTTTAAACAGGTTAAATCCGTCTGTTCTAATATTAAATCCATTAAATGTCGCCATCATCACAAGTAATGCAAATCTCGCTGTTGCATAAACTTCTTCGTTATTTCCAAATATATTCTGTATAGCTGGCAATAATGTGAGTCCAAAAATTCCTATAAATGCCAAAACTGATACCGCAATCTGACTAACAGTTTCTTTTGATAACAGTTTCGATCCTTTTGGAATAGGCTTTTCTTTCATATACTCTTCTTTTGCTGGTTCTCCACCAAAGGAAAGAGAATTAAGAGAGTCCATAACGATATTAATTACAAGAATCTGCACTGCTGCAACTGCTTCTACAGCCATAATAATCGGATATAAAATACTGAGAATTACCAGACCTACATTGATAGGTAACTGGAATTTCAGGAACTTCATAACATTGTGCATGAATGTTCTTCCAAGAAGAACTGCATCCGTAATTGATACAAAATTATCATCTGTAATAATAATATCCCCGGCTTCTTTGCATACATCTGTTCCAGATCCCATTGAAAAGCCAACATCCGCAGCTTTTAAAGCTGGTGCATCGTTTGTGCCATCACCAGTCATACCAACGCAAAGTCCAAGTTCCTGTGCCAGTCGCACAATTCTCAGCTTTGTATTAGGCGTAGCTCTTGCGATAACCTTGATATGTGGCAATTTTTCTTTTGCTTCTTCGTCGGATAATGCATCAAAATCAATAGCTGACATCGCAATATCTGTGTCATCTTTGATAAGCCCAGCATCTTTTGCAATAGCTTTCGCTGTGTCAATAACATCACCAGTTACCATCATAACTTGAACACCTGCATCATGCATTCTTTCAACTGCTTCTGGTACTTCCGGGCGTACATCGTCACGAATAGCAACCAGTGAAGTAATGATAAGATCATCAGGTAAACCATTTTCCGGCAATGATGATCTGCTGTAACCCGTTGCAATTACTCGCATTGCTTTTGCCGTGTATGATTTTACAATGTCTTTTAATTTATTTCTTTCAACTGTATGTGTGCCATCTGCATCTTCATATGAAACGGCTACGTCAATCAAACGCTCCGGTGCGCCTTTATAGTATGTAATCTTTCCGTCTTTTCCATCAGTTTCAACCGCACTGAATTTATTTGCACTGTTGAAGCTCTTTGCATTCGTTACTTTTACAGAATCAGTGATTGTTTTATATTCATCACTATCAATCATAGTAAGCAATGCTCTTTCTGTCGCATTTCCACCTACAATATTTTTATTCTCGTCATACATAGCACTGCTATTTAATGCTACATTCAACTTGAATAAGCTATCCACCATTGTTTCACTTGTAACTTTTTCTCCGTTACCCATTACATTTTCAACTGGAACAAGTTTTCCGACCGTAAGTGTTCCCGTCTTATCTGTACAAAGTAACTGAATATTTCCCGCTTCTGGAATTTTATTCGTATGTTTTGCCAGAACATTATGCTTAATCATAACCTTCGCATTCTGCGCTGTTATAAGATTAATGATAAGTGGTAAACCTTCCGGCACTGCTGCAACAATAATGGTAAGTGCGGTTACTGCAATAGTAAGAATATTCTTCAGAACTCCAATCCAACCAATTCCAAAATATTCTGCAATGCCACCATACTGAATGATATTTGTGATGATTAACGCTACTACAATAATTGAAGCTCCAATATACCCGAATTTGCTAATCTGTTTAGCAAGATCCTCTAACTGGATTTCTAACGATGTTTTTGTTTCTTCGATTTCATCAATAGTTGAGATTGTTTGCCCGTTTACTGTATTGACTCCAACATTGGTTACAATCATTTTCCCTTCACCGTCAACCACTGTTGTTCCGGAGAATAATGCATAATAATTTACATAGTCGTCTGAATTTGCTTTTCTTTTTCCACCGATTTCGATAGGTGGATTTCCTTTATTCCAAGCACTTTTTTTACATGGTTCAGATTCTCCATTTAAAACAGAGTTATCTACTTTTAAATTTCCTTCAACAAGATAACCGTCTGCATAAATAGCCTCTCCTGACTGAACAATAACCAAATCTCCAACAACAAGATCATCAGTGTTAATATGTTCTATCTTTCCATCCCTAACCACATTGCAATAATGAACCGATGTCCTATCCCTTAATTCTTTCTCGCTTTTCTGGCTTTTTAAGCCTGTGCTCATTCCAATAAGCGCAATAGCAAGTAATACTACTGCAACACCAATCGGTTCTGAATAAGAACCCTGTCCAAACACTGCAATAACTGTGAACACAATCATCATGGCTAAAAGAATCTGGTTTATGTGATCCTTAAATGTTTCCATGAAGAACTGCAATCCGGTTTTCATTTTTTTCTCTGGTAGCTTGTTTGTCCCAAATTTTTCTCGGTTTTCAACCACCTGTCTACTTGTTAGTCCTTTTTTCATCTTGTTTCCTTTCTTTTATTTTATTTATCTTTATCTATATCAACAGTACAGGTTTTTATACCTGTACTGGAAATAACAACGACATACTCTCTAAGTATGTGTTCTTTTATAGGAAATGTACACGAAATATCAATATGCCATCTATCATAAATAACATACCAGTTGAATTTTACATTCCACCACTTTATTGATAATATATATGTTCCTGATTGAAAATAATTTTCTGAACTTCCAAACGGTTCAAAAAATCTAAAATAATCTCTCCCATATATAAAACCAAATACAATTATTAAACAAATTACTATGTTTACCACCTTCTATATAATATCACCATTTCTTTTGTATGTCAACTATTATTTCTTTTATCTTATTGATTATTTTTTATATCTGGCATCTTTTTTGTCTCTTGATTTTAAAATAACGCTGCGATATTTCTCATAGCTTTTTATGGACACATATTTTCCATTTATTACGTCGAAGCACTGTTCCCCTCTTGCCATTTCATATGCGTTTGCCGTAATTACAATGTATACTTCCTTATCTTTATGAATATCCAAAATCAATTTAAAAAGTTCATCTTTTAATTCAACAACATTATCAATACTAAATCCGCTGTCTACTGCATCAGCAAAAATCCAATATTCGTTATCATTCGGATTATTCCGGAACATTGATCCAATCATCTTCGCAAAGTTTCCCATATTTAATGCTATGTTCTCTCCCTCACTGGAACACATGCTTGTTGCAAGAAATGTAATATCTCCGTAAAATCCGGCTTTACTTCTTGCATTGCTGCCGCCATCCTTTAGATTGTCAAACATTACGCATGGGATATTTTCTTTTTGTACAATTCCGTATAACTGTTTCAATAGTGTTGACTTACCAGCACCATTGCAACCAACCAAAACCGTAACACCAGGAACAAGTTCTATCGTGGCTTTATTATACATTTTGATACCTTCACCATAGGCATCATTATCAATTTTGAATTTCCGTCCCATAGTTTTTCTACTCTCCATAAACTTGTACTGTACCATCAGCATTATATAATGGTGTTATACCAAATTTATAACCAGATTTAGCGATAAAATATTTCACTTTGGTATCTTTCGCATACACAATCCTATAAATTGCTCCTGAATCATCCCACTCTGTTATAAGTGTAAAATAGTTTCCACAAAGGCTATACTCTGTATTATCCTTTTGCCCGGTTACTTCTTGATATGTTTTTCCACATGCCGTACATGTAGTACATAGAATGAATATAATAGCTGCAAAACAAGCAACTTTGTTAATAATTTTCTTTCTCATTTATTTACCTCTACTTTTTATTGGTATTCTTACCAGTGGCGAAGCTGTTGTATAATCACCATTCTCTTTTATGAGAGTCAACTGGCATCCACCCATTACTTCATAAGTAATTCCCTTTTTGTTATCAAGAAAAGCAAGTGCTTCATCTGCATCTTTAAAAACTTCCGGATAAATAGTTCCGTATGGATATGAAACCCACTGGTATATATCATGTCCATCAAAATGTCCACTGCCACTTCCACATAACATAAATGTGTTCACATGTTTTCCGGATTCAGCAGAAAATATTTTTACAATTCGTTTCATGTTTATTTAATTCACCTTTCTAAAATAAATTTCCTTGACTGTCTACCAGTCCTTCATATCCGCACCATTTACATCTGCAATGCAATGACGCTCCATCAAAACCAGTTGTTTCATAATCTTTCATGTGACAATGCCAGCCTCTCTTGCAATAAATCTTTTGTAACGGTTTTACATGATTTGCTATGGCATATCCAATCCCGTCAAGAATAATAAGTGACATTAAAATTACACCTACAAATAAACCAATACTCACAATTACGCCAACCTCCTTTCTGTTTCTTAGTTTTATTTACTTCTCTTAATCCATTTCATGATTTATATTCCTCATTAAAAGCATAATCACTACAAGTCCACTTCTCACCTCTATATACAAATCCATACATGCCTTTAAATTTTGGATGTGTATATACGTCTACAACTGCGCCTTGAACTTGTTTTGCCACACCTATGTTTTCTCCTTGCTTAATATGTTTAATCATATTCGTCACCCATTATAATTCTCTCCGTAGACTGCTATTTCTGGTTTACCATTTTCATCTAACACATAATATGGCATTGTAGAAGTTGAATATGAACGCTCAGTATATACATACACAATTTTCGTGTCTTTGTCATACATAAATATTTGATCTGTGGCATTTGTGTTACTATCTGTATAATGATTTCTTTTAATTTCTATAAATTGTCCATAAGAGCTAACTTTTTCACCTTTCTCATTTATAACTTCATCACCGCCACATCCAGTAAACGAAAGTGCTAATCCAGATACAAGCAATCCAATTAATAGTTTCTTAACTTTCATTCAATCACCATCCTTTTCTTTAGTTCATTCAGTAAATCATCATTGGAAAGTTGCTCTACAATTTCCTCTTTAAAACAGGTTTCAACTGTATAACACAATTCCCCATCTTGGTCTGTATATACATCGCTTATCCATGATGTTCTTTTCGATGGCACTTGAAAAATTGTTAGTTCACTATCTTTTGCCTGTAATAACGCAATTACTTCATTCCGATCATTCTTTATTTTAATTTTCATAAAGTCCTTTCTAAATACTATATTCGGTATTATAATTTCAAAATATAGTAAATTCCTTATATTTATATTTTATACAAATTATACACTTTTAAAAGAATGAAATCAAGGCACTACTTCTTATCTTCTAATAGCGTTTATGGATGCGTTTTGCTTAACTCTTTTAATTTATCTAGTTAAATTAAAAACAGCTCCCATCTTTTTGATAATTTTATCTGCAATAGCATTTAGGTGATGTTCTCTTTGCTCTTGGTTCTCAAATTCTCCAGTATATCCATCACCAATATTTGCAGTATAAATATACTCACCGCCTACATCCGGATATTCACAGGTCAAGCCGCCCCAACGTAACCTAATATATCCGACTATTTTTCCATTTTTATCAAAAACGTCGTATTGCTCTGGACATACACCACAGGTCATCACAAATTTTAAGCCCTTAATCTCCATACAGTACCTTTTTTAACACCTTTCTTATTCTTTCCGGTCTGCCTTTTCCTTCTCCAAGTTCACTGACTAACTCCGAATAAAGTTTCATGTATAGACTATCATTCAAATGTGATTTTCCGGCTGCCGAATACATGCCTAAGATATTTATACTCTTTATACCTATTTCTTCATCACAATTTACTTGTTCTTTTTTCTCAATCTTCCACACAGAATAGCCATTTTCATAAAAAATCCGTATCGCCTTAATTATATCACTAGCAACACATTTACCACTAAAACGATAGCCTTCTAACACAGTAACACCACTTACCTCATACTTATGTTTGCTCATGTTATTCTCCTATTAATTCACACTGTTTATCCGAAGTAAATAGTTGCTAATTTTACTGAGTAATTCACTATTCATGACTATGAACTCCTTTATTTAAAGCGATTAGAGAATTTCCACAAGTTATTCTATCTTCATCTTCTTCTTTTGAAGGAATAAATACAATAACATCCCAACCTCTGTCAACTAATGGCTGCTCAAATTTTTCATATACATCAAAGTCTGTTACAATCTCATATCCTTCTGAAACTGCTTCTACTGTTTCATGTATTGGCGTGATCTTGACAATGCACTTTTCCTTATCAAAATACTTCTCCATCAGATCCGGATCAAGGTTACATTTTGATGTGACTGCAAAATTCAGTGTAAATTTTCTCTTTTTAGGATTTGGAAGCTCACTGATAATATCACCAATTTCTTTTAGTGATAAAGACATACCCCGAAACATAGCATTTCTGTCATTTTCGTCAAGAGTATTGATAGAAAACTGCAGCCCGAAGCCATCTTCGCCGCCATACTCATACCCGGCTTTTACCCAGTTATGTAAAAACTGTTTCAGATTCTTGTTTGATTTTGGCATCATTGTTGATACTACCGGATGATATTCTTTGAATGTTACGTCAGAATCCTTATCCTGAATGATCTTTGCAATGTCAACAGCCGCACCGATCACACTCTTATTAAAGGTTGGCTCTCCCATTCTGGCAAAATGTACATTCAATCTCTCTCCATGCTTGATTTTACTCAAAGCAATCGCCGTTGTAATTTCAGAGATAAGCCCCACTTTTGATACATTTCCATGAAAACCAAGTTTCGGACAATCACAGAAGTTACACTTCATAGGACAACCTTTTTGTGAAGATACAGTCACAACCAATTTATCCTCAAGTGCTACCTGCCTATGCTCAACTTTTTCAATCCGCTTATCATATCCCATAAATGAAGCCTTAATGTTGTTTTCTTTGCCATAGTCCCCCACAAACAAATATTCAAGTCCCAGTTCTTCATCTGAAATAATATTTCCAGTTCTTGTTTTTGTAATTACTCTACTCATTTATTTATCTCAACTTTCTTTCAAGAATAGTATTCACCAGTTTTCCATCTGCTTTACCCTTAACCTGTGGCATGAGAACTTTCATAATCTTTCCTTTTTCTTTTTTGGTTGGACTATCTAATTCCAGATCCTTCAGTACATCAGAAATAACCTTTTCAATTTCTGCTTCATTCATCATCTGCGGCGCGAATTGCTGCAGAACTGCCAGGCGGTTATTACACTGTTGAATAATGTCCGTTCTGTCTGCCGGTGTCATTTCCAGTGTTTCTTTTGTCTGTTTGATCTCTTTCTGTACTACTGCATCCTCTTCTTCTGGTGATAAAACTCGCATTTTATCAATTTCTGCATTCTTTAAAGCCGCCAGAAGCAAAGCTAATGTATCTTTTCTCTCCTTATCTTTTTCTTTTATAGCTTTTATCATTTCATTTCTAACTAATTCCTGTTTCACCACACATAGTCCTCCATTTCTATTGTATTTAGTTTTATATTCTATTAATTTTTATTGTCCTTTAATCTGACTTTCTAATATTGATAAATATGTACACTCTTTTTTGTCCATTAAATCATCAAAACCAAATGATGAACTGTGCAAAATTTTATCAAATTCACTACTTATATAGGCATTACTTTTTCCGTTTTCATAGTCATAATAGTGTTTGTAAGTACCAGTTAATCTATACAAAAGTAATTCTGGACATTGAAACTCAAAATATCTAATATTTTTCTTTAATTCCCTATGAAAGATGTCTCTGGTTCTCCCAGTATATCTTGGAATGAAATAATCTATGCAAAAGACAAATTCACATGCAGCTTTCGAACAGGTAAACTCATCAAAAAAGCACCGATAAACCATTTCTAAAAAATCATTATTTACTTTAAATTCATCGTCTTTGATATGAAGCCCATAACTTATCAATTTCTTATAAAGAGTTACAATATCATCGAATTGTCTAAGAAATGGTAAATAATCTCTTTTTGAACCTATACACGCAACTAAGACAAAACCATTTTTATTTTCTTTCTTTATATTTATATTTTTAGAATGATTTATTTTTGCCACTTTTCCATTACTTAATATCCAAATTCCTTGACACATGCGCTTTTCTAACTCTTCCAAACGATCTGGCATACTTTTAATTGTGTCACACATATCCATATCTAGTCTGTAATACGCGATTGTCACCACCTCCTATTAAATTATATACATATTTACGAAACAATTCTTTATTATTAAAATCCACAGAATACTTTTGAGCCTCAATTATCATATCTGTTCTACTTAAAAAATCATCAAAACTGATATAATATAAACATGCATTATCTTCGTTAAAATAAAATGTATTATTATTCACTGAAACCGCACTTCGGCATTTCGTAAGATACACATTTATGTCTTTTCCATTTGTAAAATACTTGTTTACTTTTCTTTTTCTGAAGTTTCTATTCACCAGATTATATACAGTAAAAAGTAATTCCTTATCATGTTGTTCTATACCTATACTAAATTTATTATTTATTCTTGAAATATCAAGAATTTTCCAATCACTTCTATCTGGCAGATAACAACTTATTCCCCATCCAACTTTACTTTTATTATACCAATTCCCCGTATCAAACAAAGAAACATAGTGTGATTCGAAGTATTCTGCATCAGTTCTTGTCTTTATTCCTTCTTCAATATATTCGATTTGCCATTCATGAAGTCCAGCCCAATAATCATAATTTGAATGCTGTTTTATCCTTTTGTAAAGTCCACCAATATCATCCGTTGACCAAACAATTCCGACATATTTTATTATTCCATCTTTTATATCTCGATATCTATACACAAAACCCATATCATTGCTCTTCCATAATCGCCCCACAATTCGGACAAAATCTTGATTTCACTTTTTGATTCCCATAACATTTCTTATAAATCTTTTTATTGCATACAGAACAATATACACCTTCGTTTGAACATTCACTCAATAAGTCCCAGTGCCCTACTGGTCTTTTCTCAACAATGACATGATCGCACTGACTTGTCATCATACTCGCAATAATCATTCCATGAATCATAGCCTGTTTATACATATTGCTTTCAGGTAAACTTGCAAATATTGTTGATTTAAAAAATTTATTAATTTCTTCTGAACCAATGCAGTTCAAAACTCTTTGCTGATACTCAGAAGTATCTACCAATAATTTTTTCATAAACTTTTCTCACTTTTCTAAACTTACATTAACTGTTCCATACCAGGCACAGCCACCTACATTGAATTTATGACCTTTATATTCAAAATTTCCCCACCAATCACATTGCCAACCATTGAAATCATTCGGCTCACAGCTTGTAATTTCGCAAAATACTGAAGTCTGCAATGGATTTTAAATAAAAACACCTGTAATTTCAATTCACACATCTGTATAAGATGTGACTGAAATGCCAATTTCAATATATTGTCATATTGTTATTTCAATTCATACATCTATATAGGATGTGACGATCGACTATGATAGAATCGTGCAGCTACGCCGAATTTCAATTCACGCATCTATATAAGATGTGACCAAAGACAGCTCCCACCATATAGCCTGAGAAACTATTTCAATTCACGCATCTATATGAGATGTGACAATGATATCTTGGTAGTCGTTCAATTTCAATTCACGCATCTATATAAGATGTGACCTGCAACGATCTCACCAATGCCAAATATAGCTTAATTTCAATTCACACATCTATATAAGATGTGACTGCAATGATCTAAGTAAAGCCAAATACAATTTTATTTCAATTCACACATCTAATATAAAATTATGATTGCATAAGCAATACCGTTTTGAAAACATAAATTTTCTAGGTTTCTTATGCCATTTTGAGTGCGAATCAACCAAGTTTTAATGTTTACTTACGATTCGCACTAAGGACGGGTTGAACCTCCGCCTACAATATGTTAATTGAGATTCATGGAATAGTACAAAATATTTCTTGCCGCATTTATATCTCTGTCATGCTGTGTCCTACATACTGGACAAATCCATTCCCTAGTTCTCAATTTTAAGTCTCTTTTAATATATCCACAGCAGTTGCATCTTTTTGAAGATGGGCTCCATCTATCAATCGCTATGACAATTCTATCATGCCAAATAGATTTATACTTAATTTTTGCTAGTACATCTCCCATACTTGCATCTTCTAATGCTTTTGACAAATGTTTATTTCTAAACATTCCACTTATATTCAATGTCTCAACTGCAATATAATCATTATTTATTACAATATCCTTACTAACAATATTGTTCCATAAATTTCGTTTATTTGCTATTTTTCGATTTATCTTTGCAGATAACATCTGTGTTTTCAGATATCTTTTAGATGGTTTTTCAAATCTACCAGCTTTGTATCCTTCTCGAAATTTTATGTTTCTCCAACCTAACCTTCTTGAAAGTCTCTTATCTATTCTTTTTAACTCGTTTTGCTTATTATATTTATATTTTTTATTTGGATATTTTACTCCGTTTGATGTAATAATCAAATCCTTGATTCCAACATCAATACCAATTTGATTCCCTACTTTTTCTTTAGTTTTAACATAACATTCTGGTATTTTAAAAATTATCCAATAATTATTTTCGTGATCTTTGCTAACAGTTATCGTGATCTTCTTTGTTTTGTTCTCCAAAACCCATTCTAAAAATGTTTTTGAACAATTTTCTCCAAATCTTATATTTTTATTCCAACCTCTGACTTTTACTGGCTGAAAAACTCTTTTTTCTGCTCTTGGTTTAACAAGTTGTATAAAAAATACATTATCATTACCTGTTTTCGAAACTGAGGACAAACAGGTAGCATATGTAAAGCTCTTTCTTGATTTTTCTTTTGTATAATAATTTGGTATTATAGATTCTACTGGATATTTTATCGTTGCACGCTTAATATCTGTAACAATCTTTTTTTGCTTTTTATACTTTTTACCCTCTGATTTTGCTTTGATTCTTTCTGCTTTTTCCCAAACTGTTTCAGCCATCAATAACCGTTTCTTAAAGTCGGTTTTAATCGCACCAATTTCTGTTGTAAGGGATGCCGGTATTGCTAACCCTATTCTACTATCGGCTGCGATACAATTAGCCTTATAAGCTGCAGAGGTAAACATACCAAATGTCTTTGAATTTATCCAATGCACTGTTTTTCCATCTTTATCTTTCTTTTCTGTCGTTCCATCAAAATAATTGAACAGATTATACATACATTTATTTAGATATAATTGTACACCGTATATTTGATCGTCAATTATTTTTGCCTGCTCTTTATTTGGATATAGCCTACATTTCATTGAATAGTTATTTACCTTCACATACATTTGCTATGTTACCATTTGATTATTTTATATAATCAATATCCTTTCATCTAATAATTGGTTTATAACCTGCAATAATACTTCCTGAGTTTCCAAATCCTTCTCTGTCTCAATCTCACGATAATTGAAAAACTCCTTGAAATTATATCCACCCATGCCGCCCCAACAAGTGCAATGATAATGTACTTCGTGGCGATAATACGGCTTATCATAAATTCCAATCCATACAGAATTGTCAGTACAATACTTTCTATCTGCATCTGTTCCAATGCTTTTTGAAATACACCAAGCATTTATCACATCATTTCGCCAGAACAACGGCTCTTTGATTTTGGAGCGATCATTTACAATCAGTTTATTTATGTCTGAAGGTTTCAAGTTATATTTATTCTCGACTTTTGGTTTTCTCATATTGCAGCCTCCTAGAATGATAACCACGAATCTTCATCGTTTGGATCAATATAAGAATTAGATAACATCCGTATTTCGCCACAACATTTACACACCACTTCATGTCTTTCCCCGTCATTGATAATATCACAATATTTTACATTCATAGGTAAGTGGCAATAATACCCAACTGCATTCTTAGTGTGACCACAAGGGGCTTTAGGTCTTTTCCCAAACAGTTTGAATAATAACCATTGGAATTTTGCATATCTACGTTCATCCAATTGAATTTTCCAAAGTAAAAATCTCATTCATATCATCCTTTTTTGCTATGTATTTTTAGGTCACGACATCCAAGCAGAGACAACTTTCAAATCTTCTTTCTTTACAAGATCTTCCGAAATAACTAAATCATTTTCATTCATTTCGTATATTTCCTTGCATTGTTTCTCAATTCTGTCTCTATCCCTAGGTGTAAATAACCCGCCGCGTCTTATTTTTATCTCGTTACATTTGGCTTCTATTGCATCTTCAATAGGGACACCATTCATACGCATTTCGATAATACCATTACTGCCACAAGGCAAATAGAAATGTTTCTGGCACTTTGTACAAGACTCTTTATAATACGTGTAATTTTCGTGTCCTTTAATCTGAAAAGCACATCCAGAACTAATCCATCTTTCACTACGTTTCTTACAAAGCGGGCAAAATAATATGTTATTAATTGGAAACATCCTGTTCTTTCCTCCTTGTACCACAATCAAAAGCTCCAACATCTTCCGGATCTACACATTTCACAAAGTCCTCTATACAAGCATCCATATCCTCGAAATACATACTGGTCAACGAATGCGTGAATATTCCAGGAACACGTTCTTCTATGGTTTCACAATCTTCTTTGCAATATCCCCCACCAACCAAAACAAAAACTGTTTTATAGTCTTTCTTATGTTCATCCCAGAATTTCTTTATTGCTTCGAGAAGTTTTACTCTTTCGAGAATTTTACTGTTTTCAATAACATCTTCTATAACTTCTTTCTCTGGTGTAACTTCAGAACATGCTCCATATTTTTCATATCTTGCAGCATACTCTTCGCTAATTGGCGCATATAAGCCTTCTGGGATTTTTTCATTGTATGCGATTTTTAAGCTAGTTCTTAATCCCGGCAAATCATTTCCTTCAAGCAAAATATCATAACCATGTTCCTGATCCACTTTTATCCTTGCTAATTGGTTGTAAGGAACGATAGTATCTGGATCAATTGCAACTCTTTTGAGTCCCAAATATACTGACTCAACACCACAACGATACGATCTATAATCATTATACTCTATGTAATATTTCCAAGTATTTTTCGGACAATATGCTGCCTTTGCTACCACAACATAACCAACAGCAATTTCTTTTGTGCCAATTATTCGCGCCATATATGTAAATGGTTCTTGTGCATTTGTGGAATCAAAATTATAATGTGGAGTTCCTACTCGCATCATTTTATTTCTTCCTCCTGTACATATTTCGCAAAATCAACAAGCTGCTTTCTTTTACTTTCAGCATCACTGTCATTCGCATAAACATATCCAAGTGTTATTTCAATTGTCTTACATACTCCAATGATGCATCTTAAATTTTCGTCTTTCCCTGAATATTCATATTTTATTCCAGACGCAGCAAGATCAACAACTGAAAGCACCCAGTCTATAACTGTTGTATCTTTTCCTGCCAGCTTATCAAAAAATCGCTTGTACTTTATAAACACGTATTTACAGGCATATCCAAGTGACTTGAATATCGCATCGCATATTCCAATGATTTCCATAAAAGCTTTATCCTTGTCACTTGAAGTTCCTGATCCGCATGATGATCTTGCAATTTCCAATATGCTATCAGCCCAGTCAATTACAATATTTCCACTCATGTTATACCTTTCTTACCTGAATAAACTTGCCTGTTTTTCAAGCATATGTGCGAAAATTCCACCTGTGGCTTTATTTACTGCGCTGTAAATATTTCTCTGCGTTGCCTCTTTATTGGCTTTACACGCTTTACTACAATATTTTGATCTCCGGCAGAGTTCACAATTTCCATCGGAAAGCCAGCGTTCATTGTCAGTTGATTTCGTCATAGCATCTTTCCTCTTCGTCGGAATCATCGTTATCACTACCAACAGAAAAAATAATCTCTTTAATTTTATCAGCCTTTTCCTCTGGCAGATATTCTGAAAGTGGGAATAACTTGTCAATTTCTTCAAGCGCGAAGCCAAGTGTTCCAATGGCTCCTATAACCTGATGAAATTTCGGAATCTCATCAAGAATTTCTTCTGGCACAATCTCAGTACAATTCTGAGTTTTTTCCATAAGGACAACAAATTTATTTGCCAAAATCTCGATAAGTTTTTTCATATTTTCGGAATCTTTGTTTTCCTGATTAACTGTCGCAGCCTGAGTTGCTTTCATAGGTCTTTTTCTGTAATGCCCGTTTCTGTTTCTTCTCTGGTGGGTTCTATTTCCATTGAACTTTTCATTGCTATTCATATTCTAATCGCCCTTTCGTATTATCATATCTTTCATGCTTTACAATTCTTAATGCTTCTGCAGAATCGGAGTCTGGCTCAATTTCGTCCAGACTCGTTTCTTCTTCCTCTGCAATTTGTTCAACTACAGATTTAATATCTTTTGGATATTTTGTGCTTAATACCCTGTTTAGTGTGACAACTATAATGTCGGCTTTTTCATATAATGATTTGTTTTGACCTTTAAGCATTACTGCTTTTCTCAGATAGATCGAATCATCATAATCCCAGTCCATCGACATACGATCCTGGAACTTTACATATATATCGCTGTCTGTATCTACACTGGCAGCAGATATGGCTGTAAATACAAGAAGCACAACAATTATAACTGAAATTACTGCACACACTTTTCTCGTTGCACGCTTACTATAATTCATCTTATTCTCCTGTACTTATCCTTTTGTATTAATACAGCTAAGTAAATCCACTCCTAAAAACTTCAAAACAACTTGTTACTTTCATATCTTTACCCATTATTTATTTCTATTAACTTCATTTGTTTTTCAGGTGTCTTTCTTAGAATTATATTATCTAATACAGACACCGAATGAAGATAATATTCCTTATTTAGTTTCGTTGCTTATAACCTGAAAATTCTCATGAAATATATCCAAATCTGTCTGGAATCCATATTTATCTTCATCAATTACATACACATCTTCGCCCTTAAACATGCATCTATATGTATGTCCCTTGATGAAATTGCTAAATCTGCCATCTTCCATAAGAACTTTTATATCGTCTTTTGCTTTTACTATTGCCATTGTACTTTTCAATAGTCTACACTCCAAGTCATAAAATGTTCACATCATTATAATACTGTTCCATGTTTTCATCTTCAAGACCGCAATATCTCAATGTAACTTTTGGAGTTGCATGATTAAACATTTCTTGAAGGTGACACAAAAACATTGCATCATCCTGATGTGCCTTTAGCTGCCAATAGCCAAATGTCTTTCTCAATGAATGTGTTCCGACGTTGAAAGTAATTCCTACTTCCTTCGCTGCTTTTTTCAAAATATTACCAGCCGGACGAACCTCAAGGTGTCCATTTCCTTTTCTACTTTTGAAAATGTATTCATCCCTTCCAGGTATTTCCCCGTTTCTTATATACTGTTTAAAGTATTTAAGAATAGCTTTTTTGCAAGACTCATTCAGATAGAATGTACGCCACTTGCCAGTTTTTTCTTCTTTTATTCTGATTGCGTTTGCAACTTCTGAATAATTATCCGGGAAAGCCTGTCCCCATGTAAGTTTCAGGAGATCCCCTGCTCTAAGACCAACATTTACACCAACAACAAATAAGAGATCATTACGCCACATCTTTTTCTCAACGAAATAATTGTGCATTTTCTGAAGATCTTCTTCGGTTTTGAACGGATAAACTCTCTGTTCTTCGCCCTCTTTGTAGTTACCTTTTTTCTTTGGCTGTTCCTCAACATGCTTTACAGTAAAATTGATAACCTTTTTATTTTCTTCTTTTAATGCGGATGTTCCATTGATATATGTTATCATAATGCTCTCCTTTCTGATCCTACAGTTCTACTACTTCCAGAATATTGAAAATATCATCATATACAAATACATCATTGTTTTTACATATATCTGTCAGCTTTTTAATAATTATATCTGTATCGTATTTACTAATTTTTTGATTTAACAAATCGTTTAATTCTTTGTACAGCAAATTATCTTTTAGCACTTCTGATAATTTTTTATCTTCTCCATTCTGGTTGTGGTTTTTAGAAAAACTATTCAATATGTTGATGATTTCGTTTGATTTTTTATAATTGCCTACAACAATAACTGGTATATTATAAGATATATCATAATCGGAGTAAGCTCTTACAGTAATCAAAAACATAATGACCACCCTTCTCTATTCAATGCTCTTTTTCAGTGTTCCAATCCACTTCTGCTTGTTGTAATCTGATGTATCTGAAAGTGCCACATAATTCAGTAACTTATCAATATGCTGAATTGTATTGTTTACAGCCAACATAAAGATTTTCTGTTCGTTGCAGCTTTCCAGTGTTAAATATGACTCATCCTGGCACTCTGAATAATCAAGTCCAAATTCGCCACCACTGATAATTGTCTGTCCCATGAAAGTAATGCTCCATGCTTCACGCTTCATTCCATCTGTTTTATAATGAAACTCAAACATCTCTGAGTCTGCATTGCTATGATGGTGGGTTTCTGTAGGATCAAACTTTTCATTGAGCTTGTCAATGATTCTCCCTACCATTTCCATATCTGGATTAATAAATTCTTTTCTTGAAATACTATACATTTTTTACCCTCCTATTGTTTGATTTCCTTGTAATTATATTACCATATTCCTCCGGCAATTTCAAGTGTTATTTACATTTATTTTGTTTATCTTTCATCAATTCTATTTGCATTTCCCTATAATAAGGTACTGTCATTAATTCCCGGCGAATTTCATCATACATCTTATGCAGCTTCGGATTTACCCATTTCATCCACTCTTTACGATCATCCATAACCATAAGCTTTCTGACCTGTGTGGCAGAAATAGGGATTCTTCCACGATTCACAATAAGCTGTGACATATCAACCACATCTTCTCTTGCGAACCAGTGGTTTCGCTCTTCGTCATCTCCGGTAATCATCAACTCTGGAACTTTGTAAATATATCTGTCTACATTCTCCAGAAGATACCTGCCCCACTCCGGACGAATATCATTCTCATCTGTCAGATCAGACAGTGCATAAATCATGATTTCCGGCGAATCTCCGTATATCTCTTTCAGCATCTTCGTTCTGGTGTTAATATTAAGCGGATTTCTTTCTGTCCCGCATTCTTGTGATGATCCTATTAGAATTAAGATCCTGTCGCAAAGTTGTGTCCCCATATTTATGAGCGATTCATGACCTATATGATAAGTCTGAAATCGCCCACAAATTAAACCTACATCATAAGGTTTCATTGTTCTGTTCCTCCTAAAATTCTTGTTTTGTCAAAGTCCAAAAATCAATAATACAAACGCTACTGCTAGCATCATGAATGACATCAAAACTAAAAATACTCTTGTACCATCTGCTTTATCATTCATATTTGTAAGCATATACCAACAAGTTAAACTAATTATTGCACTTGAAATACTTCTCATAGTTTTTCACATACTCCTATTTTAACCCATATCTACGATAAATCCATTTCTTTCTTCAGCAAAAAACGGTTTATACGGTACATCGTAATCCGGTATGAAACCAATCTTTTTCATCATACTTCCGCAATACGGACAATAATTATAATTTTCATGTTTCTTTTTGATTTCTTCACATCTTTTACACATATTTTTCCTTTAAATGGAGCTGACGGGAGTTGAACCCGTGTCCGAAATACATACTAACTACACAATCTTTTTACGCAATACTCTTTCATTCGGATATTTATTTTTAAACGTCATCCTAGCGAAAATGAGACAGCTAACCGTTTTCCCAGGTATATACTGGTTTCTTGTCCACCACCTATTTTTAAGAAAAACAGGAAACTTCTGTGGGAATTTCGGCTCTATATAGATTATATCCCACAATCATCTATATAGAGTGCAGCTTACGCCGCCAGTCTTGTTTCTTTAGCGTTTATTTTAATGTTGGTTGTTAGGCAACCACTCCTGCGAATTATGTCCGTTCTGTACCCCGTCGATACCATTACAGCCCCATATTTGTTTAATATCTTCTATTTAAAATAAAGACTCTGCATCTCCAACTTATACTACCATTTCCAAGGAATGTCTCAAATTCTTCCACTACTTCATAGCATATCGGAATATACCCTACACCAAGCTGATCTTCGTACTCTCTTGGAATGCAAATCCATTTTCTATCTTTTGATATTGTGCAACTCTGTACTGGCATCCCATCGAAATTATTTTCGTCAACCACCAGAATGTGAAACTTATACTCGTCAAAATCCGGCGTTTTACTTTTTATACGATTTACAATTTCTTCATAATGTCTTGATAGGCTGTCCATCAATTAAAATACCTTTCTTAATATCTATTTTTGCCAGTCCCTCAAATGATTGATATATTGGCAAGCATTCTTTTTTCGGTAATCCATTTCTGCCCTTCTCATATGCAAAATTCACAGTTGTACATTCCAAAATGTCTCCATTTAAAAAGTCCTGATTTACCCATCTTCTACGTGGAATTTTTACACTTGTAACTTCTCTTCCATCAAGCATAAACTTAATTGGAAATCCAACAAGCTTAGAATCCATATAGTATTCATATGTGCAAGTTTTCCATACACTGTTTTTGTGCATTGGACATTCTTTATTGAACTCACAGTTTTTAAGAACTTCATTGTATTTTTCCCAACTCTGAAACTCTCTTTTTATCTGTGGAAGCACTGGATCAAAATACTTACATATCTCATGTGCATGAGATTTTCTATGAGAATCGCCTACTACAATTTTGTTTAAAACACATTTCATAGGTCTTGGATCTGTTGGGTTCTTATGTCCCATATCCTTACAATGGCTACAGTCAGAGCAGCGGAATACAGAACCAAAATCTTCATACTCGCAACCTCTGCAAAGTCCATCATAATAATAATCTGAAACGTATTTATCACATTTGGCTTTTCCTTCTTTGGTTGCTTCAAAGATTTCATTTTCTTTCCGGCTGTCGTCGTAATGCTCAAACATATCATTAGAAAATCTGGCAGCATCACAATAGCATTCAACGATATATTCCACTTCTCCGTCTTTTTCAACAACATCTTTTACCGTTGTTAAATGTGTTTCAAATTTCCAACTAACAGCAAAAGCGACATATACCATATCACCTACTTTAAACACTGCCAAAACCTCCTAATAATTAACTATTTCTCTTATTTCTTTACCGGGCGTAAAGTGTAAGACTTTTCTGCCTTTTATATAGAGATCTTCTTGTGTATTTGGATTTTTCCCCATCCTACCTTTTCTGTCTCTTGTATCAAATGTGCCAAAATTCACAATTTTTAATCCACCGTATAATTTTACAGCTCTTTTGACTTCCTCAAAAATTAAGGTTGTCCATTCTTCTACGTCTTTCTTTGTACGTCCAGTATGATCGCTTACCATATCAACGAACTCTCTCTTGTTTATCAAACAATCAACATCCTTTAAATATAATAAGCCTTATTGTGTATATCTTTTATTTTTGCTATCTTACATATGTTTAAATGCCATTCCACGCTTTTCCATTAAATCTGCAAGCATGGAACTTCCTCTACCTCTTCCAACGATTGCATAATCTGGAGTAAACACTTTATTTATCTTTTCAAGCATTTCTACTGCTTTTTCCGGTGTTTCTGCCGGGATCATGTATCTATTACCTGAATTAATAATTGCCAGTTGTTTCTGATTTCCATACGTATCTCCATATAAAAGAGCGATTTTATCTGATTTAAAATTAATTGCTTTGTTCCCAACAAGGATTATAATTCCATCCGGCGCAGATACTTTCACAGTGCTTTTATTGTATTTTCTTGCAATCAGCAGTCCTATGTACCCATCTTTTAAAATAAGGTTTTCAGAAACAACGATTTCTTTAATATCACCGTTTTCCAGATATTTTTCTGTATCTTCCATTACTTTAAGTGGTGACGGATTTGATCTCCTGAATGCTTCTGTTACAAGTATACTGTCAGTTTTAACTATAAACTCTGGCTCTTTTGGCTCAGTCATGTACTCTTTCTTCACCTTAAGAGTAGTAATTGCAGCTTCAGCAATCTCTTTTATAGCTTCCAGGCTTTCGACATTATCGAAATTCATGATTAATGGTGTTGGTGAATTTTCACCATACACACGTGTTCCGATTCCAAGCGGTTTTCCATTTGCAAATTCAATTGAAACTTTATTTGGATCATCAGGTCTAGGATTCATACCAACGTGTATATCACCTTTTCCAAAATCACAAACCATCTCCCTAAGTTCCATCTGGCATTTCTGTGTAATCATTATTTCTTCCTCCTTATATTTCTATTATCTTCTTTTTGGTATGTCGCTCAATAAATTCATCAAAAGTCATTTGTTCTGCTCGCTTTCTGGCATTAATCGCATCCTGAATATTATCAAAATAGCCAAGATTATAATTTTTCCCCTTAAAAGCTATTCTCGCATACCATTGACCTTTGCAAGTGTGGAACGAAACACCTGTGCATCCAGAAGTATTGTTCTTTTGGATTTTTTTATTCTTAATCCTTCCTAAATTTGTTCCTGTTGCCATTTGTTTCACCTCACATTTTATATATTATCATACTTTTTGTTATATGTCAATAATTATTTTGTTTATCTTCTATTCATTTTTATATGGGATTTCAATTTCAATGAAATTCTCTCTATGTTTATACCAGTCTTTTGTAGCTTTTGGACTTAATGCCAAATACGTAGCACTAGCGGACAATTTTAAAGCCTGTAGCATATTCCTTTTTTCGCTTTTATTATCGTTACAATACTTAAAACACCCTTCTGCATTGCACCAAGATCCGTTGCTACACTGTAAACATCCAAATAACTTTATTCCGTCATCTGTTTTTAAGATAACCCCTTTCATCACTTCTGCTCCTTCGATTTTCAAAAAGTTCTCTTTCTTTTTTCTCCACTTCACGTGCTGCATATATCACTGCTATGTCCATAACAACCAGCAAAACAGCAATAATAATCAACAGGAGTAATATTGCCTTCATTATTTATTTTCTTCCTTTCTATCTGCTGGCTTAACACCCTTTGGTAATTCTGCGCGTAATTTGCTTTCTATAATCTCATATCGCCAAATCTCTTGTATCTCTGTACGATATGTCCATTTTTAAGAATTTTCTTTGCCGGGATCATAGTCATGCTTTCATTATCGTATATTTTTACTCTTGTAAAACCGGCTTTTCGCATTGTATCAAGAGACTCTTTATAATCCTCTTCATTTTCACTTTCAATAACAACCTCTTCAAACGACATATATTTTTGATTGATTACTTTACTCATATGTTTACTATGCCTCCTTTGTAATTTTTTAATCTGTTATATTCTGACATGGCTCTCAACAATTCTTCAGACTCATAGAAGAAGAATATTGTTCTTTCTGAGTCCTTATGGCTTTTCTGATAATCTTCAAGCAGAAACCCTTTCAAAAGAAGATACCCTGCCAACCGCTTAGAGTATATAGGTATATATGCTGGTGTTCCCATTTACATTCATCCTCCATTCTATGTTGTGTCCTTATATATAGTATATCACGTATTGTTACGCAATACAATATTTATTTGTTTTATCTTACAAGTTTTTCACGATAATCCATCCTAATTCCTGGTCATACTCTTCATTAAATCCAATGCGTTTCAAAAAATGGCGGTAAACCCTGTGTCGTCTTGCATCAGCTCCACAAACCGCAACTTTATATCTCAAGACCTTATCACTTTTATTAAATAATTTCCTATCTTGTATAAATTCTTCTAACTTATGATACGCCCAGATTAATCCTTCTGCTCCACATTTTCCAGTGCATTTTGTACATAAATCTCCGCTACCTGTTTCCAATAGCCAATTCCGCAACATCTTCTTTTTATCAGCAATTCCGAATGTAACAAAGTAGTAAAGCGTTTTTCCTCTCGGATATTTTGAAAACATAATAACTGCAGTTTGCCCGCTTGACAATTTAGTATATTCTATCCACCATTGATTTTCTTTATCATATTCCATTAGTTGTTCCCTTTTGCTATATTGCATTTTACACACATTGTCTGATAATTATACAGTTCACTTGCCCCACCTTTTGAACGTGGGACAATGTGATCTTTTGTCATTAAAACTTCATTTCCTGACTCATCTAAGGCATACAAATTCAGATGATATCTTGCAGCGTTAAAGTCCTTTTCTTTTCCGAAATATTTTCCCTCAATGCCACAACATGCACACTTTAAGCCTTTTGTAAAAAATGTCTGGAATCTCTGACTGTTCCCTTTTATTTTGTCGCCATTAATTACAACCATAGCTTTCTTATCTTCTGGCTCGAATAACACATCTTTTACAGCATTGTATACTTCTTCAATAGTCAGATTTTCTTTTCTACGTAACCCTTTATAATAGCCCTCCGGCTTCTTTTTCTTCATAATATCTCCAATCTATGATACTTTCTGATCTCCCCAACGAATAACATATCCGTCATCTGTCTTTTCTTTATACATCAGATTTTGTAGCATATCACTTTCAATTCCAAAAATATCATATATTTCATCGTCAGAAACATCCTGATTCTTCATAAATCTATTCAGCTTATCTTTTACAAGAACCATTTTCAACAAATTACTCTCAATGCTATTTTCATATGTAACGAAATATACCTGCTTAAATCTTGTAGAAGTATAACGGATAAATCGGAAATAATACTGGCTCATACTTGAATTATTCCAATGCAGCTCCGGAATAATACACTTGTCTACAAAATCAATATTCATGCTTGCAGAAAGGCTCTGCTGTGTACTAATCAGAATACCGTTTTTCGTTTTCTTAAGATCTTGCACAATTTTCTTTCTTTGTTTCAAAGTAGTTTCGTTTCCAGTAATGACAAATACTGGTCTATCTGGAAATGCTTTTCTGATTGCTGCTTCATAAGCTCTCACAACCTCAATGTGTCTCACGCCAATAGCAACCCTTTCTCCCTGGAAGTCTACCAAAAGAGAAAGAACTGATTTGAATTTTTCCGGCATAATCGACTGATCGTATTCTCTTAATGTTTGTGGCGCACCACAAATCTTCAAAAGCGTAAGCAACTGATTTAAAATTTTCAACATAGCGTCTTTTCGGCTATTGCCCGTTTTATGAAAGAGATATTCCATCTTGTAAAATTCATCAAGCGCAATAGAATAAAGTCTTTTCTCTTCTTCTCCCATTTTACAAGCTACCTGTCTAATCTCATACAATTTCTTTCCGGTAATCTCTTCAAATGTTCTTGTAATGATAGTTTTATTAATCATTTGCTTCAGATAGTCCGCATTAAATATGTCTTGTGTAAACTGACTAACGCCAAATACAGTGATTTTATCCGGGATATGGCTTGCTGTAAAAAGTTGGTGTCCTTTTCTATATGCCGGATATGGTTTCATGTAGTATTCGTTTTCTGTCCATTCCAATTCATTCTTATTTTCTTTATTTCTTTCCTGAATTTCCGGACATTCACTTAACATATTGATAGAATTGTTATACAGCAATTCAAGTTGTGGAAAGATTTCTGCAATGTTGTTCCTTGTACTTGTACCAGTCATAAGTGTCTTGTATTTTAAGCGGCGAAAAGTATTTAAAACAGCTTTTGTACGCTTGCTATACATATTACTGATATTGTCGGATTCATCAAAAATCAGAACGGCTTTCTGGCAGATAGATTTTACGAATCGCTTTATAAACTTATGGTATTTACACATCATATTTAATGTGATAATTACAAATTGTCCTGGCTTAATATTGTGGATATCTGCCAAGCTCTCAATCATACAAAAATCAATGCCGTATTGTGTCAGTACATCATTCCAATTGTTCTTAATTGCGATTGCTGTACTAACGACAAATACATTTTTCACCTGTTTCTTCTCAAGCCTATATTTTCCGATTGCAATACCTGCAAGTGTTTTTCCTGATCCCTGTTCCCACTGGATAAAGTTATATCTCTTTTGCAAAAACAGGTTAAGATCTCTTTTTTGCGCGTTATTCAAATGTATGATTTCTTCATCGTCTGATAATTCAAAATCATTCAACCATTTTTCAATTTCTTTGTCTGGATGCATGTCTGTAAAAGCTATATTCTGTATACTATATTCTTGTCTTTTTTTGCTAACCAGACGTTTTACCGACTTAGTGCTAAACGGTCTTGTTAACACATCATCCGATAATACCGCCTGGTTAATATCCAGGATTTCCCCATTCAATTCAAAAGAATAATTGTTCTTAATTATCCTATTTTCTTTGCTTCTGACTGGGTTCTGCTTTCTTAAGGCAGATTTTAAGTATTTCACGACATCTGGCTTCTTAATTTTTAATTGTTCCCATTCGTCCCACTTGATATGATTCGGCTTTTTCTGTGTACGATACTGGCTTACATATTCGCAACATTCTGCGTAATAATCTGAAACAAGTGGATTTCTTTTAATATCATAAAGTAACTTTTCAATTTTATACTGCCATTTAGCATCTTCTTCCCCACCTCTTACAATTTCAAGAAATACTTTCTGTTTGATACTCTCTCGTTTCTCTGTAACAGGTTTTAAATACTTTTCCCAAATCTCACCGGAAGAAACACCGGATAACAGATCTTTGTTATATCCAACGTTTTCCAGATATTCTGATTTCTTTTGAACAAAAAGAACTTTCGTCTTATAGTTCTCTACGCCCAAATGTTTAAATGTATTCTTATCAAGTTCAATCTGACAGATAAAATTGAAGTGCTCATTCAGTCCGGCAATCATACCACCATCAGAAAATTCATCTGCACAAAATGACAATGGTACAATTACTGCCATGATTCCGGCTGGTTTCAGCAGTTCCGCTGCTTTTAAACAATAATAATATTCGCTTAAATAGTTATTATTATCTTTTGACCATCTTAAATTATAAGGCGGATTTCCAACCACATAATCAAATGTAACTTTCGGTTCATAAAAACGGATGTCTGTATTTTCCAGTTTCGCATCCGGATAGAGATATTTCGCTACTCTGTAAGATTTTCCGTCCAATTCACAACCGTAAAAGTTTGATTCTACCGGGCAGCAGCTTGCAAAAGCCCCGTGACCACAAGTAAGGTCTGCCACTAAATCATTATTTGAAATATGTAGGCAATTATAAATCCACTCTACTAATTTATATGGTGTGAAAAATTGCCCCTGCTCAATTTCAGCTTTCGCTTTCTGGTAGTCATAATAATTTGAGTAATTAGAGAACTGCAGTCCATGCAGCCCTCCAACACCTGTATAAGCGTTAAAAATATCTTCTTTGGAGATTCCCGTTTCGGATTCCGGCAGATCATTGTTTACAATATATTCGATTTTTGTGTTTATGTCACTCCGCTGATCTTGCGGGATAACCTCATTTGAATAATTATATTTCATATCTGCTAACCTCCTAAACTAATGTGTAACCGCACCATTCTCTTGCGAAATCTCGACAAAATTCGCCACTCTGGAATGTAATATCAACTCTTCCATTCTTGTAAAATTTGATATGTTCCACTCCGACTTCTGGTGCTGAAAATCCATTTTTAAAATCTTCTTCTTCTAATTTTATATAATAGCTATCATACAATCTATCCAACGAAATAATACGGCATTTTTCTTTGTATACGTTGTATGAGAACGCCTCCAACATTGCATACATCCAATTTGTACTATTAAAATGATAATTGCTATATGACTGACTGCAATAACCGCCAGTATAAATGAGCTTTTTCCCACTTATCTTAATACTCCAGTTATTGCGATAACTGGTATAGCATTCTTCTTTTAGCTTATCTTTTATTTCTTTTATAGCTTTTTCTTTAAAGCTCAATCCTCCAAGCTGATCGAAGATTTTGTCAAGCACAGTATGATAATCAATTTCATCAATCACAAGATCTTTTACTGGATCTGTTTTTGAATAACGATATAATTCACGTGAATAATCGTATTCTTCAAATTTATTTTCCAGCTTTACATTATATTTTCTTTGGAAGTAAGAGAAAATACCACTAATATAAGAATTTTGAATTTTGCTGACTTCTTTTGGAACGTTGAAATCTCCCACAATGAGGCTAGAAAAATCATTCTTATCTTCTTTTGTATATGTGCCATCAACTGATTTGTAAATATCATATACACTTTTGTGTATAGCAAGTGTGCGTTTATACAATTCTTCTCTGTGCAATAACCATTCCTGATCCTCTTTACTGATTCTGTCTGTTTTCTTGATTTCAAAATTCCCAAATTTGCCAGCTAAACTCATTTTATTATCTCCTTATTTTTATTTATTTTTACTATAGTAAATTGTATAACGGGCTTGCCCCATATAAATTAACAATTTCCTGTATCTTTTGTCTTAATTCTACATCGCCAAATCTACTGATTTCCCGCTTAAGATTTTTAACTGCTTCGGATTTTGTCTTTCCGGTTGCTAATCTCACACCACATTCAACAGAAGAGACTGCATAGGTTTTGTCTTTCAGTTCATGGATAAAACAAGCAAATCCTTTTTTAATAATCTTTTCTCCAAAAACCTTTTTGTATTCTTTCCGCTTATGCTCATTATCTACTTCCAGAATATAAAACTCTTTCAGTTCACTTTCATTATTTGCTTTAACTCCTGTTTTATCTTTTACTTTATAATCAACCTTGTTGCAGTAATCGGATTTTTGCAGATTATCTATAAATTCTGCGGTGTCTCTGTTATTCTTAGGAAGCTTTAATCCGGTGACACACTCAAATGTCTTTCTGCTTGCTTTATTGCCTGTATACAAACGTTCTTTTAATTTCTTTCTACACAATGGATAACTGTCGATATTATCAATATATACCAGGAGTTTAAACGCCCCAATAGGGTTCTTAAATTCACCCAATTTATCAATAAAAATCTTTTCCATAGTGTTTGCATTAGAAGTTCCGGAATACATTTCTGCCATAGATTTCGCCCAGGTTTCAAATTCTGCAAGTTCTGCAGCCTGTTTTTCCTCTTCTTCTCTGGCTGCTTCTTCTGCCTGTCGTTCTGCAACTTCTTTTTCTTCTTTTCTCTGTTTCTCTTCTTCGATATAAGCATTTACACGTTCTTCTGAAACAAGATCATTTTTAATGAGATACATACAGAAATCATATTCTGTTTTGGTAATCTCACTGAAAACTCTTGTTCCGGCAAACTCACCGTCTTTGATTGTGGAATATACTCTATAAGATTTCTTTGTTTTCCCGTTTACAGTTTCTTCTGCAATCTTCGGTTCTTTACCATTTCTTAAATCCTGAAGCATTTTATCCCGGCGTTCCATTACAACACCATTATATCTGAACGCTTTAGACAAGCATTTTTCAATTTTTCCAGCCTGTAAAGCTGTTCTGTTATCTGTAAATCCTAAAAATGAATTGTTATTTGCCAACTGATACATACTCATTTTTAAATCTCCCTTCGTTTTCTATACTCTTATTATATATTATAAGTTGTGTCTTGTCAACATCTTTTCATTATTTCTTTTATCTTATTTTGTTTTCTGGCGGCAGTCTTATATAAACCACCACCAAATACATTATTTCAAAAATTCTTCCAGCTTTTCAATATTAAAAGCCCAAAATGTGCAACTGCTAGTATGATACTTTTCAAAAGCTTTTTTCTTGAGCATTTCATTAGTATAAACTGCCCCACATTTGTTCAATTTGCTAAAAAGACTCTTGCTTATTATCGGGGAATAGGTTTCCCATAGTTTTCCCACTTCTTTGGTGATGATTTGATAACAAGCACCGTTATCCAAGATTATATCTTTTTCATTTATATCTAATATATCGCGTCCAACTTTTAAATCCATTGTTTCATATCTCCATTTTATTCTCTACTTTATTATACGGCATTATATATTGAATATCAATAGTTTTTATTACTTTTATCATATATAACTTTTACACTATAGTACCTGTATTATATCCGGGTTCATTATCAGTATACTGTCACAATCCCATCCATATAAAGCAAAGTGTAACTCCGGATCATTGCTTATACTTACGTCAATAGCATCATAAATACCCGCCAGCTTTTCAAAATCCAAGAGTTTCCATGAACTAATGTTTAAATCGTTTTTAACCACTGGTAACTTCTTTAACTCATTGGCAGAATTAATATGCAATACTTTTGCGTTATCTTCTAATGTAAATGTAAAACTATTCTCCGGCACACATTCTCTATAGTTCGTTGATGCACACCAGTCTTTCCATCCAAATGCTGCATCTGTCCTTGAAGCCTAAAATCCTCCATATGGTTTCGTGCTTAGTAGCATATTTGTAATATTTATAAACAAATCTTTATCAAATACTTTACAGCCATAGTGAATATATTTTTCCATTAATTCTCCATTTTTCTACATCTATAAAATTCTCGTTTTAACTATTCTTATTCAACGATAACTTCATAACCACCATCTTTTTCAACTCTTCTGTTCCATTCTTCCATATATTCCAGCAAAGTGATACCTTTTAGTGGTTCTTTGCCACATGCCAGAACTTCAAATAATTCTTCCATAGATACATTCTTTAAATTATTCATGGTATACCTCCTTCTCTATTTTCTATTTTTCTGAAACTTCGATCTACAATCATATGATCTTATTCTTCTTATAAAAGTCTAATTTTTATTGTTCTCCAAAATAATTGGTCTATAAATAACATCCACATTCTTTAAAAGTTCCAATGCTTCAGCACACGCTTTCCAAGCATCATTTAATTTTTTATATTGCCCCAAATAAATACTACCTTTAGGAGCATAATCAATGTAACTTGTATACATATGTAATTCCTTCCCTGAAATTATTCTTTTATTTGCTTTTCTTTCTATATGAAGTCATATACCATTCCAAAAAGTCACTATATAAATGCCGTTCTGCCTCTTTCCTGGCACTTGCAGCATCTTCTATGGTGTCATAAGTACCAAGCCAGTAGGACTGCTTCTGGAATGTAATTGCAGCTCCCCACTTTCCGTTAGCCCTATGTACCCCGTTGACTCCCGATGTATTATCTTTTCTCATCTTTTGACCATTTAAAACAATTGATGCTTTAGTATGTTTTTCCTTTTCTATATCATCAGCACATCCACATGAACGTTTCCACTCAAGATCAGATGCGGTACATGTTATCGTGTTACCACAATCACATTGACAAATACAAGACAGTCCATTTTCTTTCGTAATTCCCGTTACTTTCAGCATACCTATCCGTTTTCCGATCAGACTATAAGATGCAGAGCATCCACAGCTTACACTCTTACCATATATAAGATGATATGGAGAAACTTCTTTGATTGTTCCGCACTTGCATTTACATACCCACATCTGTGTGTTATTCTTATATTCGCCCTTTTTCAAAACTGTCCAAAATCCAAATTGTTTCCTAGTAAGGTCTTTAAACGCAATTGCATCTGCATTATAACAATTTTTATTCAATAATTCTCTTCTTTTTTCTTTGATACATTTTTCGCACATTGTTGCGCTGCCACCCTTTAATAACTTTACGGAAACCTGTCTTGTACCACCACATAAATCACACAAACATTCCCATATGGCATATTTATTTTTAACTCCTACAATTTTCTGCGGAATTAAATGTCCAAAGTGCTGCCCTCGTATGTTTTTGATACGACTACCATTATAGCGAATATATTCATCCATTCCTACTCCATCCATACATCTTCAATGATATTTTCTGAATTTAGTTCAAATAAAAATTGAACGGTATCTCCTTCTATATATGCAATTTTATCGTAGCCGATATTGTCGCTGTCTCCAACATATACAGAACTTTCTCCATCGACTTCGTAATCTTCAAATGCACAGATGATGTCATCTTCGTCAAATTCATTTCCGATAAGTTGTCTTAAATTATTTAATACCATATCACTTGTCATATTTTTGCCTCACCTATAATTCAGTGGCGCACCATCAAAACGATACGCCACCTATCTAAACTATTCTATTCCTCTTCATTATTTGTAAGTTTCAATTCTTCGGCAAAATACTGTTCAAAATCTTCTCTTAACACTGCAATTCTGCCGTTTACCTTGTCTTTCTTGATTGATCCAGTGCCACAATTCTCTGCATATTTGCAATCCGGGCTGTACTTTCCGGCGAACTGTTCAAACCAGCTATAATATTCGCTTGGAGTAATTCCGGAATTAATAGCCTCATCAGCCATATAAATAAACATCGGGATATTAATTACCTTCATAAACTTCTCTTTACCGTCAAATCCTTCTTCCAGATAGTCCATGATCTTCTCTAATCTCTCACATTTTGCATCTGAATAGTTATCATGTAAAGATTCTGCATAGCTTATAACACAACCTTCTGAAATAGATGTGAGTTCATAATCGCCGTCTTTTACGTCCAGCAGCATCATTGACTGTATAAATGTCTTTTCGTCTGCTGCTCTTCGATACTGTGCGCCAGTGAAATGACAAACCTCTGTAAAGAACTTTCTATTGACCATCTCTTTTACAAATTTAGCCAGCTTCATACCTAACTTAACATTTGCAATCTGCGTTTTGCTTAATCCAGATCCGTTATTAAGTCGGTAAAACATTTCTTCAATTTCTTCATCTGTACATTCTTCCAGATTATAAATTGTGAAATTATATGAACTGATAGCCGCCTGCAGTTCTTCTGGGAGTTCAGAATATCTTAATCCGGCAATCTGGTAGATATCACCATCTATATCAACATCCGGAGTCTGTTCATGTAATGCAAATTCATCATTCATAAAATCAAACATCGTTCTCAATCTATGCTGACCGTCAATACAAGAATAATTAGATACAGGTCTGTTCCTGGAATCTTTTGAACCCTTATTCTCTTTAATCATATAAAATGGTGGAATAACAAACCCAACCAACATAGAATGTGGCAGCAGACTTTTTCTCCAATCATCCCACATTCCATAACGTCTCTGAATAGGGCAATCAAAATCTAATACATGTGACTTTTCATACATTTTTTTGAGCTGCATTAAGCTATAAGGAATAGTTGACTTTTTCATAGTAAATACCTCCGTATTCTTATTATAATATATTTTTGTGAGTGATCCAAGCACAAGTTTACTGCACTCGTTTTAACATAATCCCAAGTGTGGCGGATCTCAATGTCTGCCCTGGCTCTAACATTCGTAAATACTTCCTAGTGAAGTTGTCTTTGTAGTCATCGTATTTAAGCGGGTTTCCTTTTAAATCTGTAAGCTCAAATACCTTTCCTGTAGTCGTTCTATGCACTGCATATTCTTCCATTATTTGCTTTATCTCCTATAAAAATAACTTTGTTTTGCGATTATTACTAATCCACTCATGGAATCGCTTGAGTCTGTATAGTTTCCATTTAGGTACAATTTGTACTTTCTTGTAAATGCGAACTGCTCATATACAATGATACATTTCTCATTTGCACTCTTCCAGTAAATCGGAAGCCCCTTATATTTCCCCAAATACATTGATCCTATTTCCTCTCTAACATAAAGACTAAACCATCTTTGTATGTAATCCTGAAATTATAGGTCTTTTCTAACCAATCATTAAAACCATCGTCATAATACATTTTCTGCACTCCTGGCTTGATATTGTCAAGCAATTCAATGAAACATCCGGTTATTCCAATGACCGATTCTGCAATAACTAATGGTTTTTCCATGAACGCCAATGGAGATGCAACCGCCAAAAACTGACACCTATTAATATTAGGGTTACTACTACTATCAAATCTTTTTACAACAATCGCCGCATTTTTGCAATTTCCGTTAATAAAACTATTATAAAATTTGTTTGCATTTTCTTTTCTTTCCTTTTTGTTTGTTCTCATATTTACCTCCTATGCTACTTTGTAAATAGTGTTTAAAAATGTTACTTCCATTTTTGTCTGATCTATGTTAGTAATAATCTTAACAATACCTTGCGTAGAATGATATTTGCCAATTAAACGCCCTTTTCCGGCTTCCCTATACTTTTTATTAGCTTTCTCATTCTGTGCGCTTAAATCGCCATATATGCCCTTCTGGAACATGTTTATAAAATCACATACTTGCATTTCAAAACGTCTGTTGCTATTTATTTCTTTTAGGATAGAATCATCATAATAGATTCGTTTAAGCGATTTAACGACTGGTAAATAGTATTTGATTCTATTACCTATCGTATAGAAAGAAATTGATGCTAATGTGAAGATGGCTGCCATAGCTACATATTTTACATCAAGGTTTCCGGGAACTTCTGTTTGTTCTACTAATGTCCAATAGTCCGAAGATCCGGCGCAAAACCAAACAAACAAAAATGCTAAAATCCCACAACCAGCAGAACAAATATAGAATAATTTACTTGCAGATTCTCTTTTCATTTTTATATGTGAGTGGGAACAACTCCCACTCTTTCCTCCTATCGTTATATGCTTTATTTAGTTTATCTATATTGCTTTTTTAACACACTTTGTTACTTGGTACGGTGTTTTGACTTCCTGGATTTCGCACCATGCAATAGATCCATCCTTAATCCACTTCATAAATCTATCTTTATCCACGAACCCAAAACTGTTTGCGTAATTAGTTCTTCCGGTAAGCTCTTTCTTAAGCTTTTTATCTAATCTGTAAGCGGTAAAGTATTTATTACCCTTAAAGCCATCATATTCGTGGAATCTGTATACATATCCTTTACATCTGCCACCAGTAAAGCCATGTTTTAAAATAAAGCACTGACCTTCTTTGATACTTCCGGCACATTCAACAGCTTTATTTTCTGTCTTGTATTCTGTTTTAACAACATTTTCATATACAAAGCCTTTTCCATCTTTTGACAGCATAGATCCGGCAGCAGTATCAATCTTGTTGATAAAGGTCATAAATTGTTTGTGCAATTTCAGTTTCTTTTCTGCATCCTCATATCTCCAAGAATCTTTGTCTTGTTTTTTCAGTTCTTCTTCAGCTTCTTTTTTATCGAACCATCTAAGATCTGAAAATTTCGCCACGCCATTTCCTTTTGCGATGATAACACCGTCTTTTTCGACGTGCCAGCTCATACGTGGCGGATTTGCCTGAAATGTAGGATAATATACTGTTATAGATGTGCTATTATCTTTATTTTCTTTATCTTTGGCAAGCAGCTTTTCTATTTTCTCTTTGGCTGTTGCTTCTTCTGCCGGACTTGCACCACGATCCTGTCTGATCTCTTTTAACTTCTTAATCTTCTGCTGAATCTCAACAGTAAGTTCGATTTCTTCTGTGTTGCTACTTCTACGATAATCCTTTTTACCGCTTCGACTTTTAACTATATAATCAGAACAGTCAATCACAACAACATAACCGTTTTTTGTTGCAATTCCGTCCCAGTCTGCCGGACTCCAGTAGTCTGTCATAGAATCTGATTCGTCAGGTTTGAATCCGAAGATCTCCCAACCTCTTTTTAACAGTTCCATTGCAATTAAAACCTTTGCTTCTCTGAAATCGTAATAATTTGTTCTGCTTGACATGATTAAATCCTCCTTAATTATCTTTTGCTAAATTCTTTTCTAATTCTGAAATCACATCTTCTCTTGTTTCGTAACATCCATAATTTTTTACAAGTTTTAATGTGTTATCAACTTTTAACAAATAGTCATTTATTTCATAGTGACTAAATTTTCCACCATATGAAACTTTACACGGTCTAAGCACATGATAATAACCTTTTGTATTTATATAATAATAAAAATTACCTTCTGCTGACCGATAATGTTTATTCGGATAATAGCTCTTTCTATTTCCACGTATTCTGTCTCTTGTTTTATCAGTCCTTTGATCGTATGGCGATTTCATTTTGTTTCATCCACCTTTCTATTATATTATATTATTTCTTTTAAGTTGTGTCTTTCTTTATGGTCTTATTATACGATATATATACTCATATGTCAATAGTTATTTATTATTTCTTTTATCTTATACATTTTCTTTTAGGGGGACAAAATGAATCCTCATACCAGATCATAGCTGCATCATTACTATTAATACATACTTATATAACATCCAGTACCATATAAACCAGATCCGGAAGAACTATACTTATACTATCACATTATTCCAAATAATTATTACTTTAAACTGTTGACAACCTTCTGAACCTGTGTAACATGTTCTTCGGTTTGGCTCAGTTGGACATAGTTTCCCCCTAGACAGGGGGATAATACATACACCTATGTCCTTTCGGATGGTTTCAGCGTATCATTAGTATAAGGCTTGTAAGCTCCATATCCGCCCAGAGCTGATGACCTTATCCCGCACCGGATAACCGCCACTTAATTATTTAACCTTGCCAGCCACAAGTTTTACACTCTTTTTGTATATCGGTCAGTGCTAGACCACAGATTGTTTTTACATGGTTACTGTGTCCATGTCCTTAAATGCACACATTTAAGAAAGCCACGATTGATAGACCATTACAGATCCACAACCGCAGCTTATTTCTATATTAAATTTATTTTGTTTATCTTTTATACTATTTAAGCGTTAATATGTATAATATCTGTATAATACTTCATTGCAGATTTAAGGAAGTCTCTGACCTCTTCTTTTGTCTTGCATAATTTGCCACATGTAACGTAAGTTACGTCGTTACCACTGTTTAGAGCCTGGCACACTTGCACATTATAGTAATACTTGCCCTCCACCGGGATTGAATACTCTCTAACGTGGGCTACATCTGTTCTTTTTGATTTCATAATTTCACACCTCTCTTAATAGTTAATACCTGGTTCTGTTCTTTTAATCACCATTTCTACAATGCCAATTTTAGGCGTTTCTGTTCTGTTTTGTTAATGCTTCTAACAAGTTTCAAGTCATCCTTACCTTTGGTAATCACCAGCAAGCCCGTATTTGCCATCTCATCAATGATTCTCATAATATGATCTATTGTTTGACCACTGCCGTAATTTCGCCCGTCATTTAAGCCTAAACGGTTTAATCTGAACATTCTGGCAAGATCCCGGCATATATCAAAAGCACTATAATATTTTGTTGTTCTGGTTGTATGGCAACCGTCAAACAACACTTTTTTGATCTCTTCATCTCTACCAGATAAATATTTTTCATATTCTTCATCCGATATAACATATACTGTTTCGTAAAGATCCACCCAGCGAATAGATGATAATTTCATTTTACTAATCGCTTCTGCAACTTTTTTCACATCATTCTTTAAAATAACGCCGCTTATATCCTGTGGATGTGCGTATAAATGTGCCTGTTTGTCTTTTCTGTTTTCAATATCATAGCCACAGCCTTCAAAGATTCCAAAAGATTCTATAAGCTCCCTGGCTTCTTTGTGCCATTTCTGCCAATCATCATCTGAAGAAAAACCACAGTTATAATCATATGACGGCGTATCAATACGGAAATATACACGTACATATTCATTTCCATAGTCTGCATCCGGATTCCAGTTATTTGTTAATGTATGATCTTCACCATATTCACGACCGATACCATTTTGATGATATTTAAGATTCTCCATTTTTACCCTCCTGATTATTCATATAAGCACGCCAATTGTTCTTTTAAAGCATCTAATTTGTTTATGCTTTCAGATCTAGCGTATTCATCTGCCATAAATTCAAGTTCGTCTTTTCGGCACTCTTCAAGACATTCCTGAAGCTGCTCGTTTGACGAATTTGAAAGAATAAGCTCTGCAGTGTCATAATCTTCAGCATCCTGAAGCTCTCTTTCTTTCAGGTATAAATCATACAATCCCTTCTTTTTTAACTTTTCCTCAACTGTTTCGTCCGCTGGGTTATTCTCCCAGTATTGCATACAGAACTCAAAAAGCTCTATTGATTCCCCATTGTATGTAGATGCATGAAATGAATTGCCACCAGCAACATCATACCAACTGTAAACATTGCCGTTTTCGTCCATTTCAACGATAAAACGTAAATGCTGATTTTCAAGTGCGTCCTTGTAAGCTTTTTCGCCCACGTTGATGATTTCGTCGTATTTCTTTTCAATGAGTTCCAACCAATTTTTATTCATTATTTTGTCCTCCTATAATATCATTAATATTGCATCAGGTCAATATTTATTTCGTCTTTCTTTATCAAATTAAATGCTGCATGATATATTTATAAATATCATCAATACAAGTTACCCTTGCTTCTTTAAAAGTAGTTTCAACTGCATTTTTAAGTGCTTCTAACATTACTGTTTGATAATCTGCATTTCTGTCCATCAGATAATAAATAATGTCTGACATTGAATACTGATTAACAAATTCATAATAGCTTTCGTTTCTCAAATCTTTAGGAAGATTTCTCCAATTTTTACCACTTGCGTCCATTGTGATCCAGCGACCAAACTCATCTTTATAAACTCCAACACTCTCGCCGGATTTAAACGCTGCACTATTTGTACATGCTGTCATTTCGATAAAAATTGATGCTCTTTTGATTCTGTTTGCCATTTCTTAGACCTTCTTTCTTTTATTTTCGGTTTAACCACCAACCGAAGTTGTGTCCTCTGTTCATATTTATATATTATCATTATTTCTTTTAACTGTCAATACTTTTTGCTTAATATTTTTTATTTATTTTATCTAATGCTCTGCAATGCTATTTAATTCCTGTTATTTTGCATAACTAAAAAGATCCATATTTCAGGATCTTTCTAATAGCTCATTTTTTAATTGCTTTTCTTGTTCTTTGGTATCTGGAATATAGTAATCATATTCATCAGATCTTTTCCCGAATCGGCTAAATTTTGCCATCCATCGCCCATCTGGTAAGCAGATTTCAAATATAAAGCTGTCTGCAGTTTTGAGCATATTTCTTGCATATGTTTCAAATCTTTTAAGCGTGAATTTTTCGCCGTTAATATATCCGGCAAGTGAAAGATTAAAAATCTGTTTTGCTGTTTCTGAAATTGTCATCTTTTTACCCTCCTATTGCAGCATATTTACTAATTTATCTTTTTCGCTCTCTGTAATCTGTTTATTATCATATGCTTCCAAAATTTTAGAGATCATGCTACTTACTTCATCTTTTAATTCCTCTTCCGGAATCATTTCAGCCTCAACATATAAGCTGTTGATCTCTTCGTCCAGGTCATCTGCCAGATCACTCGCAATTTCATAATGACAATCTTTTGGCGCATCATATTTTTTATGATCCACGAAAACCTCACAAGTGAAAAGATCTTCACACTCAAATCTTTTGTAACAATTTCCGTTCACTTCGTCTATTAATAATACTTTAAACATATTATTTTTCCCCCCCATATAAAGTTGTGTCTTTCTTTTATATTTATATAATATCATTATTATGTTTATCTGTCAATAGTTTTGAAACAATTTTTATTTTATTTATCTGTATAAAATAAAAAGGGATCTTTACCAGATCCCCCATTAATAATGTTTTATCTTCTACGCCTTGAAATCAAACACCAAATACTTTCAAAATTTCTATAAATTCATCTTCTTTATGATCCTGTAAATATTCACTGTTGGACGATATAAAAGTCCAATTTAGATCATCTTCTACGTCTTTCCAAACGTGAAAACCATTTACATATTCACGTTTACATTTTAAACAATTCACAACTGCTTCATCATCGAAGTATTTTATAAATTGTTTTGCGTTGATCTCTCTGATTTTACACAATAAATCTTGTACCTTATTAGCGCATTTGGATTTTTCAGATTCATTAATTGTAAGATTCTGTTTAATGATCCAATATTTAATCCAGTCATCATTTGTAAAGCCTTTTTTCATACAATTTAACTGTTTACCAGTTAACTTTTTGCACTCTTCCCATTGCTTACAAATGGAATCGTGAAAAGAATTACTTTTCTTGTCTTGGAATACTTGCATAACTGCGAAACAATCTTGCGAATATTCCTTGTTTCTTTCGTCCTCCCATTGCTTATAGATCAATGTAAGCTGCTTTTTATAACAACTATATCCATATGCTTTTCCATTAATGTAATATGGGTTATTTATTTGTTTTCCACATTCTGTACATTTGCACATATCCGGCAACCTCCACTTAGAATTGCAAGTTGTGTCCTTGGTGGTTTGACCTCCTACCACCAAGGAACTTTTTACGCTTCTACTGTTATATGTCCGTGAGTGAAGAAAACTTCTCCATCTCTCCAGAATCTCAATTGCACCGTTTTTTCTTCCATTACTCTTTCGTTAAATCTTCCGGCGTGCTGCAATTTTCTATATCTAATTGTTTTAGCGGTCTTTTTTACGATCTCGTATGTAGAACCACTTTTATAATATCTTCCGCCCACTTCAAATACTCTCATGTTGTACCTCCCATTTTTATAACTTGTGTCTCTTGTTTATGTATATATAATATCATTATTCTGTTTATCTGTCAATATATATTTTTTATTTTTTATTTAATTTATCTTATTAATAAAAAATCCCAGATTCATCAGCTCCGGGATTTCGTTTTTATTTTCTATTTCTCAATAATAATAATATCATACCTGTCTATGATATCATCAAAATCGTTGTTGTCCCGGCTATATACAAACCAGGTCATAACTTTACTACCTGTTTTTGCGCCTTTTACGCGCTTATAATTAACATAGCCGCATGTTGCTTCACCGTCCCCAGATCCGGCGTTTTTAACCGTTCCCGTGACCTTTTCGACATAGTAAAAAGCGTTCCCTTTTCTATTCTCAATCTTGCGCCAGAACTCCGGTGAATTATCGCCCTCTAAAATGCGGATATGCTTATATTCACGCTTGATTTTTCTTTCTACTGCTGCGGCTCTCTGGTAATTTGCCGCTTGCACCGGAAAACCGGAAAACAATGTTGTAACAATTGCCAATGCCGCCATAATCTTGATAACTGTTTTATTCATATGGTTAATTCCTCCTAAATATCCTTATAACGCCGTATTTTCGATTTTAACGGGTTTTATATCATTACTTATACATTTTATTACTTTTATCTTTATTATTGCTTAAAACGCCATTTAAAGCTTTCTGTGGTCTTTTTCGCGAATCTCATGCAGCTTATTCATAGTTTCGTGAAATGATCTCATGCTCTCATTGGCTATTTTGTCGTTTTCTTTCTTTTTCCTGGTGATGTCTGCATTTTCCAAAAATGCGATTAATAGAGTCAAGCACAAAAGAAATAACGTCATCATGCCGCGATCACCTCACGAATTAACAAAATGAGTTTTTCGTCCGGATAATCTGCAGTAAGATCTTGTAAAACTTTCATGCTGCGTCGGTTTACAATTTCGCCCAGCTTTTCAGATTTCACATCTAAAACCTGGTACATATCTTCTGTTTTACAAGGAACGTACTTTTCAATGTCAAGAACCGGATAAACTCCGATTGTGCGAAATTTCTCATATTTTTCTTTAAATCTTAATGTAACCCTGTATAATACACCTGAATCATCAAGTTGAATATCTTTTTCAAGACATTTTTCACCGTGTATTATTGCAGTATAAAGACTCAGTGTAAAACCATTTTTACACTTTGAATTTATCTTGTTTACCTGATCTTTCGTAATTTTTGCCATGTTCTTTTTTTCCCCCTCTATTCCTGATCCATATTTACTGCATCAATAACCATATCGTCGTAAATGGCTTTTGTGCCATTGTTGTCGATAATCATAGCGCATAAATCGCCTTTATGCCAGTCTTTCACATCTTCGGCGTAAAACTCAAATATAACGCCATTTTTGAGCTTTACAGATACAACACTGCTTTTCTTGTATGTTGCTCTTACAATTCCGGCAGCAGGATATAAATGACTCTTATGTGCTTTTGCCTGAATTGCTGTTGCTGGTGTAATTGCCATTGTTGCGGCTAATACTGTTGCTAATACTTTTTTTAACATGATATTTTTCCTCCTGTTTATTTATTGTAATATCCAACTTCTGTGAGCTGTTCCCAGATTGCGTTGCTTCTGTCATCTTCTTTTTCGGAAAGTGTATATTTTCCGCCTTTCATGTAATATGTGGCAGAATTTGCAAATGCTATCACTAATTCATTCAAGACCTTTTTACTTGCTGTAATCTTGCCTAATCCATTGATATTTACTGTCGTATGTCATCATCCTCTCTCACACTGTTTATTTCTCGCTTGAACATTTATTTATCGTTTGGACACTGATAACGGTCTGCCATCATCAGACACCGGGAAACCATTTCCGGCGTGACGGGTATCTCTACCCGTTTCGGCTATTCTTTGTAAGCTGTCCCATTTACTAAACTAGCAAAGTGTTTTGCCTGTTTTTCATCATCTTCAAAACAATGGGAAATTTTTACACCATTTCTGTAAAAGTTTACATACCATTTCATATTCTTTTCACCCTCTTTCCTTGTTTCTTTTCGTTATCTTCGGTAACTACTCAGGCGTTCAATCTTCTTTACTATTCGTGCCTATTTCGGCGGCGAACGTGCATCAATTTTAACTTTCATGCTGTTTTTCTCCTTTCCGTTCCCAGATTTCGCAACGTGGGAAAAATTTGTTGCTGGGTGCGCTCCCTGACCCCTTTACGGGGTTTCGTCTTAATCTTCCAAGACTCTTCAGAGGGATTCTGTATTATATTACTTATCCTGTTCAGTATTTGTTTAAGTTGTGTCCTCTGTCTATGTTTATATATTACCATTATTTCTTTCATCTGTCAATACTGTTTTTCATCTTTTTTTATTTCGTTTTTCTTTTGAAAAATCCAGGGCTTTTATAACCTGGAAATTACTTTGAAATAACGCCGTAAATCTTCAATCAAATAATAGTCTGTTTCGGCGTTCGCCATGCAGAAAAACAAGTGTTCACGAACGTATGTCATATTATATTTCGTTTTGTGCATTTCCTCATATAGAGCATCTGCACGTTTCGCCCACTTCTGCAGCAGTTCCGGATTATCAAAACGCTGTTCGTATGCCTGAAGATACATCCTAACTGTTGCATGAATTTTGGTTTCCATATTCATTTCTTGTAGCCCTCCATTTCATCAAGCTGATCTAAGATCTGATTGACTGCATCCATGTTCCCGCTGTCAAACTCCTGAAGCATTTTCTCAATTAATTCGCTCATTTTGTCCCCCTCCTGTGAATGTGGCGGCTCATATTGTATGATTACCGCCACTGTTTATTTTGTTTATCTTTCGTTAAATGAAAAACATTTCTCCATTTAACTCAAGTGCCACTGCATCCTGTGACATCTCATTTTTTAAGTTTTCACAAAAGTCAATGACTTTATCCAGGTTTTTCTTCAGGTCATCCTCTCCGGCATAAGCGAAAACCATTGTAGTATTTTCTTTTACAAGTCCGGCGGTATCTGATACCCAGTAACCCAGAGCTTCAGTTGATGTTGCACCACCGAAACAATCAGATAATAATGTAGCTGCTGCATCTACATATTTGCTATTGTCGATTACTTCGTTAATGTTCACTGTTGCTGGAATGTAAACAGTGATCTTTGATCTAAGTGAAAACATTGCTTTTAATCTACTATTTGTCATGGCTTTATATCCTCTCTTTCTTACTTTTAAGTTGTGTCTTTCATTTGTTGAGTTTATAATATCATTATTTCGTGTAACTGTCAAGATATTTTTTAATATTTTTTATTTATTTTTTGATAAAAAAATAAGGGCTTTCGCCCTTATTAATCTATCTGTAAAGCTTCGACAAAATCATCTGGCAAATACTCCGCTTCGAGATCATGCCACTGCATTTCCCAGCCCTTTTCAGTTTTGACATATATTGCAACATTTCCACAGGAAACCCATGTAGATGTTGCAATTGCCTGACCTCTCAGGTTCTTACCGTACCAGTAACCCGGCTTTAATGTAAAGCCCTGGTAATTTGCAGTTGTGAAGTCGCTCATTTCTCTCATTGTATATTTTTTCATTTTTTTAATCCGTGTCAATCGACACCGTGCTTTTGCACGTCCTTTCTTTAACTATTTTTATTATACATTATTTCGTTTAACTTGTCAACAGATTTTTTATTCTTTTTAAAAGCCGTATTTCATGCAGTCTTTTATCATTTTGACTGCTTCGCGCCAATCTTTAGAAAACATTTTAAATTCGTCCATATCCTCTACTTCACAGATTGCATATCCCGGAACTGGCACGTCAATTCTATATCCTTTTATTCTCTCCAGAAAGAATATAGCTCTATCAACTATAGTCTGTTCTTTTTTACTTTCGTCATCGAAAGTAACTTCAGCAACTCTGTAATCATAATCTTTACTTCTTCCTTTATATGTTACTCTCATTTCGTACCCTCCTATTTATTAGTTGTGTCTGTCTCTTGTTTATATTTGTATTATATCAGCATGATTGTTGATTGTCAAGTATATTTTATAATTATTTTTATTTCTTTTATCCAAAACAAAAAAAGGATCTTTTTAGATCCCTTTTTGCGTTTATGCTATTCTATTATTTGCGCCGTTAGTCTTTACTTCTTCGCTGCCGTAAAGGTTTCTAAGCTCTTCCATAGAAAGCTTTCTTTTACTCTTTTTATAGTAACGTTCCCCAGCGTGCCAGCTCCAAGCTTTCTTATTATTACACCACTTAAAGCCCGCAGCCTTCAGCGCATCTTTTGCACCGTAGGTGTTACCCGTTACCCAGATCCAGCAACCGATTATTTCAATCATAACCGCATCAAGGTTGATTATTTTATTTAAAGCATCACGGAAAAGTTCATCTTTTTCCGGATCATATTTCCACTCATTCTCTGTCGTGTCTGCATTCTTCAGGTTTTTCATAGCCTGTTCATACTCGACATTGATGATCTTGATTTCTTCAGCAGATCCGCCGTTATCTGGATGATTTGCTTTTACAAGCTTTTTATACTCTTTTCTCAGTTCTTCCAGGTTCTTGCATTCTCTAAAATATTTCATATGTTTTTCCCTCCATTTTTAACTTGTGTCTTTTTATTTCGTTTATCTTGATGTTATATTAACACGTATTTTTCCGGTTGTCAAGTGTTTTATTTATTTTGTTTTACTTATTTCAGATCAATATAAAAGCCCAGAAACCATAGTTCCCAGGCTGATTATATCATTTATTTATATTATCTTATAATGTACTAAGTACACCCTCTAAGATATCAATTTCAGAAGCATTAACGAATACCTCGAAATGAGTAAGACCATAACCACAGTTACTCACTTCATATTTAATTTTATTAGCTTTCAGCGCACCTCTGAATGCTTCGCTTTCCACGTTGTTTAATTCTACATTTAACCACTTTCTCATTTTTTGATCCTCCATTTTTTCTTTTTTAAGTTGTGTTTTTTGTTTATTTTATTTCGTTTATCTCTTGTTGATGATTGAATTATATAACACTGTTTTCTGTTTGTCAATAGTTTTCTATTATTTCTTTTATCTTTTTTGCTTCGCTTGTGATCCGTGGCTTGTGATCCGGTGTTTTCTTGCCACATAATAACGTGTGCATGTACAGACATATAATAGGAAAATAAATTTGTGTGGATATCTCGCCCCTACTTTTTATGAGTGTTTTTCTTGCCTTGCTTTTTGTGTTCTTATACCGAAATTTATTTTCTACAGATTTCCGCCACCCTCCAGAGAATTGATAGTCTCAGGATCTTGACAGACTGGAAAAGGAAAGAAGGGAAAAAGTAATAATAAGAGGAAAAGAAAGAGGGAAAGAAAGGAAAAAGGGAAAAGGGGAAACATTTTCTCGTAAATCTCTGTTTTTCAAAAATCTATCGAACACCTTCACCGTTATGCTGCCGGGATTCCATCTGCCAGTCACCCTCCCCCGATTCCGAAACCGAGTAATATCCGGGGGATTTTCTGCCCCAGGCTGTCGAATGTTACTTAAGTTCAAAAAGTAACATTCAGAATTTTCCGACAACCATCGTGTTTTCAGGCAATTCCAGATAGTTCGCTGATACCGGGGGATAGTTTACATAATATACAACGCTCTACCGTCTTGCCCTGGCTATCGAGGTCACTATCACTCTCACACCTCAAAACCAACCTCGAACAACACCTCGAAGCAACACGACAACCATCGTATTTACAGCATTTTAAATATATAATAAAATTCCACATAATCTGGGTTAAAATCCTTTATAATCCTTTATTTATCGGCGTTTTACCGAGTTTTCAAAAAATTATAGATTTTCTGACATTTTCCAAGACTTCACAATACCATTACCAACCAACAAAAGAAAAAGAAATCCTTTATTTATCGGCGTTTTACGGCTTTCAACCTGGGTAATCTACCGAACTCATTTAAAATAGCTTCACTCCAAGATCAATGATCTGGAATCAAAGTGCAAAAATCCGGTGAAAAAATGTTCTTAAAAATTGTCGTGTATAATTGTCTATACTAACGTATAGCCAATTATATTAATATTTATATATATTATTCTTTTTATTATATATATATATATTAATATTTATATATAAATATATATTATATAATAATGCCACCTTTTCTTTGCTGGCTGTTACAAAAGTTAAACAAAATAATAATTTACACTTGACATAATTTAGAAAATGCTATATAATAAACATGTAAGATGAGAAAAGTAATAATTTGAAAAAAATCGGCAATGGCTTTTTGGAGGATTTAGCCATTGTTGTTTTAATGTTTTATAGATAAACGAAATAAATTAATTAGGAGATTTAATAGTATTGATAAAAACAAGTACCGATGTGTTAGGGTGCTTTTGGCTTCCTCCGCATTATCATAAATTGACATCCAGTGGTGTCGATCAAAATACAGTAAAACCATATTCTACAAAAGTCGCAGATTCAGAATTTAAACAACATTTTCATGAGCATATTCTTCCGGAGCTGCGATCTAATATAGTGCCATATCAAGATGGTAAAAAATATATGAGAAAATCCAAATTGCATGGCAGGGGATTTTGTGATGTGGTAAACGATGCATTAAAACAAATATATAAAAATCGAAAAGGATATGTTTTTACGCAGGAACAGTTAATCGAAATAATAAAATTCATTCCAGATATTGATGTATCTTATAGTGACGGAATATATTTTGTTTGGAAATAAAAATGAAAGGTAACTATGACAATGAATTATCAAGACAGAATTTTTGACAGCATTGAAGCTCAGAAAAGTTCTATTCAACATAAAGAAAAGGCAAGAAAAGAAAAGCCCACAGCAGCAGATCTAAAAGAGACAGTTAAATTATTTGACGATTTTGGAATGAATGTTAATACGTCTGAAATTCCAAGTTTTTCTTCTGCATATGAGCTTGAAAAATGGAGAGTCAAAAAAATCGTTGAATTTTTAGGCTCACATTAATGGAGGAACTTAGTGAAAAAGCTACAACAATTTTACATAATGAAAATTTCTTCGAATCGTTTGGAGAAATTCGACTATCACTTAAAAAGACTTCTTGGAAATACTGGAGCGCATATTAGAGAAATTCGAAACAATGGTGAACTTATTGCTCTGGGAGACAATCAAGCACTTAGAAGTATACGATCAATCAGATATGAACGTAATCCAGATATCATACGATATGATCCGGAAGCTTTAAACTTATTGTATGAGCAAAAAAAAGAATTAAAAAAACTCCCATTTACGGATTCAGTCAAAAAACAAATATCTATCATAAATACCAATATTGATAAAATGCTATTTATTCCGGAGTATATCTCTGTTGTTATTGACGATGTGGCACATTATAAGAAAATAATTAAAAATGGGTTGTATATCAATAATCAGAAGTACGTGCGCTTGATGTGTTCTGCTGGACAAGCAAGGGTGAATACCGTAATACTTGTTCGTGAGGATTATGAGGAAGAGTTAAAAAAGAGATTGCGTTGTGGCGCGAAAAGTGTAAAAATCACAAAAAATAAATATAATGCTTACTTTGCACTTTCATCTTCTTCAACATACCTGATTCCGAAGCCTAATGTGCTGCTTATCAACGATTGCGAAATAGAAATGGAAAAACGGGTTGACTGGATTTCAAAAATCCCACCAACAGAAAAACATAAACTTTCAAATAATGAGCGTGTTGATGAACGGACGATTTCTCTCATGTTTAATTTATTTGATGGTTGTGGTGCTGTATCAGTGGAATTTGCAAAACGGGTGGCGGACGCATTAGAGCTTGATTATATCCCATCTGCTTTTTGTATCAGGTGTGCCTATGTTAAAGGAATGGTATTCGTTGTGGACTTCAAACAATATGCCAGGGAATTAGGAATTATCTTCCAGAAAGATCTGTATGGAGTTGAACAAAAAGTTGAAGATATGGATATGATTTTAACAAAATCCCAGTTTAAATTATATAACGCCTATGATTCTATTGAAGATTATCATAGACTTTGTGAAGAAAATGGAATTTTGTGGGGCGTAACAAAAGTTACACCTAAAAAGGATGATACATATTTCAGATCAAATTACCAATTTTGCCAAGCTATTGATTTAAGAAAAGATAGTGATGTTGCAGAATTATGTCAACCAACAATAGATTGGTTAAGTGGAATTTGCGGCGGTGACGTAAACCATACTCTTCTCTTTCTTCTTGGTCGTATGCTTGAAAATCCGGATATTGATTATAATGATATTCTGAATCTTACAAGTGATAATGTTGCGAAAGCTCTTATTTTAAATCCAAATATGATAAATGAAGAGTATATAAAGAACACTATCATTATGAGCGTAAATAAGAAAATTCGTGAGTCATATCTTGGGAAATTGATACTAGACGGTAATTTCAGTGTTATGATCCCGGATATGTACGCATTTATGCAACATGCTTTTGGTCAGGAAGTAACGGGCGCACTCAAAGAGTTTGAACATTACTCTCATTTTTGGAATCAAAGAGGAAAAACTGAAGTAGTTGCTATGAGATCCCCGCTAACTTGGAGATCAGAAGTAAATAAACTGAATTTGAAAAACAATGAATTAACAGAAAAGTGGTTTAAATATTTGACAAGCGGAATTGTATATAATGTTTGGGGATGTGATTGTATAATCCATGCCGATTCTGATTTCGACGGTGATATTGTTGCCACTACTGATAATCCTGTATTCCTTAGATGTAGATATGATAATTTGCCTATCACTTATACAAAATCAACGGTAGATAAGGAATATATCAAAGAAGAAGAATTATATCTTGCAGATATTCAGTCATTCAACAGCGAAATTGGTTCTATAACGAATATTTCTACTGCTTTTTATGAATTATTATCTTTGTATGAAGATAATCCTGAGAAAATGATGGAAGTTTCTGAAATACTTGAAAGACTAAAATTGATTCGTAAATGTCAGGGAGATTCTATTGATAAAGCAAAAGGAATCAAAATAGAACCAATGCCGAAACATTGGACGAAAAAAGTAAAAGCATCACAAGATAATTTAGATATTATTGAATTTATAAATTCTATTGTTGCAGATAGAAAACCGTATTTCTTTAGATATCTATATCCAAAAGAAAATGCTAAATATATAAATTATCGCAAAAAGAAGAACGACTATTGTGAAATGAAATTCTTCCGGTCACTGGATGAGTTATTGGAATTATCGGATTCGGATTTATCGTGTGCAGAAAAAGACTTTAAGTATAACAATTATTTAAAATATATCCCACTTATTGATTATAATGGGCGTATGAACAAGATATGTCACCATATGGAAAAAAATCTTTCTGAGATTACAAGCCGTTGCAGACGGACACATGATACCGCACTGGAAATTATGAAAAGTGGGAAAAACCCGAATTTTTGTGAATCTGATATAGAACTAATGAATGAGTTTTACTTAGAGTACAAAAATGCCAAAAAAGCGTTTCAGCTAAAAAGAAATAATGGTTTTGAAGATTCTAGTTCTGCAGTTAATTTGTTAAATGATACAATTAAAGAAATACGATTAGGCATATCAGATAAAATATCCGCATCCTTAGAATACCAGTGTGATCTTGCAATATATGTTTGTTATGAGATGCATCCAAGCAGAACAAAAGATTTTTGTTGGGAAATATTTGGGAATCAGATTATTAAGAACATAGAAGCAAATTCCACCACTCCTGCCCTGCTGCCTGTTCCGTCAGATGATGGAGATATTTACTACTTAGGTAAGACATATAAGGTTATGGAGGTAAATGTATGATTTATTTTGATGAATTATCTGCCACTAAGGAAATGGAAGAGTCACAATCGTTTAAAAATGGGTATACCAAAACAGATTTATTTATGTATACCAAGTATTTGAAATATAAAAAAGCTATTGAGTCCGGTATTGATTATGAGAATATTACCGAAGATCAATTAAGAAGTTATAATCAGTCTATTGAGTGTGAACTACGTGCGTTCTGTGAAAGGGCGTGCCTTGATTTTAACTATACAACAAAATACCAGGATATAGACTTTGCTCTGGAGTATTCGTGTAAATATAAGTTAAAACTGCCACGCCCATTGCCGATCACTCAAAGAGAGTGGAACTCGATTATGAGTGTTCCAAATGAGAATTATCGAAAAATGTTATTTATTATGTTGGTTGATGCAAAGTATTATAAGTATTTTAGTACATCAGTAGAAAATGATAAGTCAATAGATGCTGATACTGTCTTTTATGTGAGAATGACGAAATCTGAGATACAGAAAGCAGCGAAAGTAAAATACGCCAACCAAAGTGAAAAGGATTTCTTTCTTGGCTGTATTAACCGATTAGGACTTTTCGATATTTCTGACAGTAGATTGTGTTCATGGTATATAAAGTTTGTGGACATATCAAATGAGAATGTTATTGAATACATTACAGATTATGAACATCTTGATTTGCACTATGAAAAATTGTCTGGTAAAAAAATTGGAAACTGTAAATACTGTCAAAAGCTGTTCAGACAAAATAAAGACGGATCAGCAATTTATTGTTGGAAACATAGGGGATATAATAAAATTGGACTAAGAACTGGAAAATGTGTTGATTGTGGGAAATCATTTCAAGTGGCTGCAACTAATCAAAAGAAGGTTAGATGTGATTCTTGCCAAAAAGAACATAGAAAAATGTTGGACAGGATAAGAAAATCAAATAAAAAATAAAATTCCGCTTTTGTTTTAAAGGCGTTTAAATGTCTGTATTACGACAACCACCGTTATTACAACTGACGTTAATCGTTGTCGATAATTTATGGAAAGAGAGATAAAAGAATGCTTTTATCTCTTTTTTATTGTCCGTGTAACAGTCAAAAAATCAAAAAGGAGATACAATGAACCCACAATATAAAAAGCTAGAAAGTGAGACTGATTACGAATATGGTCTTAGATTGATCTCTATTAAGGTTGAAGAAAAGCCTGATGATTTGGACTGGGAAGATATTGTCAAGCTTTTAAATTTAGACTGTCATAGGGATAGTTTACGAAAAGCTGCGAATGTAACCGATTTCTCCGGTTATAGAGTAATGCAGTATTTTAAGGAAAAATTACAGAGCCAAAGCTGTGATGATACAGAAAGTTATATAAATGAACTTGATGAAAAGAAACGGCAGCTCATTAAAGAACGTGCAAAGCTTCACACTGAAAAGCTTGAATATAATCGTTGGCTTCGTGAAGATGCCAGGGACGAATTGTTTGAAGAAAAAGTTATTGCTGCCATCAAAGAAAATCTAAATAAAATAGATCCGCCTCAGAAAATTGGCGGATTTCATACATCACGATTTGGTTTATTAAATATTGCAGACTGTCATTTTGGAAAGGATTTCAAAATTTATGGTCTTGACAACAGAATTATTAATGCATATAGTCCTGATATCTTTTTTATGAGAATGGAAACACTTTATAATGAGGTTGTTGATTATGCTCATAAAGAAAATTTAACAGGCTTTAAAATATTCAATCTTGGAGATGCACTTGATGGATTTCTCAGAAATTCACAGCTCTGGACTCTCAGATATGGAGTTACAAAAAGTGCAGTTATTTTCGGAGAATATATGGGAAAATGGCTACGCTCTTTATCTGAAGAATTTACTATTGAATATTATCAAACATGTGGAAATCATGGAGAACTTAGGCTACTTGATGGAAGAAAAGGCGAACATCTTCATGATAATATCGAAATGGTTACAGGAGCGATTATTCGCATAATTAATGAGAATAATCCAAATTTTAAATATATTGAAAATAAATCCGGACTTATTTTTACAGAAATTGCCGGATATAATGTTATGGGGATTCATGGGGAAGTTAAAAACCTTCAAACTGCTATAAAAGACTATTCAGACATATACGATGTTAAAATTGACTATTTGGTTGCTGGTCATGCACACCACTCTATGTTTAATAATTGTGGTGTACGACGTGGGACTATTGGTGTAGGCTCTATAATTGGTGTGGACGATTATTCCATGTCTATACGGAAAGCCTCTGATGCCACAGCCTCTTTTGTTATTTTTGAAAAAGGAAAAGGTAAGGTAGATGAACACACCTTTGTACTCAACTAAAACACGTAAACCCAAAACAGACATCGAATATGTAGATTATAATAGTATCGAAGAAATTATAAACGATCTTTTTTTAGCTTCAACATTACCACATGACGAATACGATTCTGTTAAATTATATGGTGATTCAAAATTTATCTTATCGGTATTTCACCATATAATATCAAATGAAAAGTATTCTGATATTACGATAGCCTCTGTTGATATAATATCTTCTGCAATTGATCCAGCTTGTAGGGACGACTATGTGCTTATTTTATATGATGGCGAATTATATATTCAGTCATCATGGAATGATAAATATGATCGTCCTTTTGAGAACGATGCAAAATTTACGATTTGCCAATACGGAATCCCAGGATATATATTGCGCAACGTGGTCAAAAGCAATACTCCTGTAAAAGTGTGTAATTTAGAAATAAGTTAAACAAAATAATAATTTACTATTGACAAATCCCACTTTTTATGATATATTATATTTGTAAACAAGAGATATATGAAATGGAAGTTGTGAACATAATTCATGACTTCCTACCACTTATCGAAAGATAAATGAAATAAATATTTATGCGGATTAGAGCAGTGGAAGCTCGTCTGCCTCATAAGCAGAAGGTCAGGAGTTCGAATCTCCTATCCGCAATTTGCCTTATTTATGTATTGTCATATTATTTTTGCAAAAGAAGTAGGTGGTAGGGCTGAAAGAATTTAAAATTGTTAAATTCATATTTCGGTTCTATCATTTACATATGTTGAGCATATAGCACAGTCTGGTAATGCAATGGTCTGCAACACCATAATCGCTGGTTCAAATCCAGCTATGCTCTTTTAAGCACATACAGCAATTTTATTGGATATTACTGCTAATAATAGAACCAATTTGTGCTTAGAGACACAAGCAGCAAATTTATTATAATTTAATTCTGGCATAAGAAAAATATAGTGTCTAGTTATTTGGTCTAATAGCATAATGGCTAATGTGCCGGACTGTCTCTCCGGTTATCAGGGTTCGATTCCCTGTTAGATCGTTTTATGATACATTGGACGATTGGCTAAGTTACCACCCTTTCAAGGTGGCGAGACGGGTTCGATTCCCGTATGTATCGTTTTATAGTAACACTGCAGGTTGCTTAAAACGTTTTTTAGTGTTTTGACCGAGAATAAAACATTAGTGATTACAGTATGTGTCACTTGGTTGTAGTTAATCCGAGTAAAAGCTATTTAAGGGCGTATGGTATAATGGTAAAACATCTGACTCCAGATCAGAGGATTAGGGTTCGATTCCTTATGCGTCTGTTTAGGGGGAGTAACCCAGTGGCGAGGGTAGCGGTCTGTAAAACCGTGACAAAGAAACATCGTAGGTTCGAGTCCTACCTCCCCCACTTTGGGAAGTTAGCTCAACTGGTAGAGCATTAGGTTGAAGCCCTAAGTGTAAGTGGTTCGACTCCACTACTTCCCACTTAATCTAATAAAGCCCTTATGGAAAGGCGTATGAGGTATATATAAAATGGTGAATACAACATAATCATGGACATATAGCTTAATGGATAGAGTTCACGACTACGAATCGTGCGATATAGGTTCGATTCCTATTATGTCTGTTTGCCCGTATAGTTCAATGGAGAGAACATGGCTCTTCTAAAGCTATGATCTTGGTTCGATTCCAAGTATGGGTGTTTATTTTTTGGAGAGGTGGCAGAGATGGATTATTGCACCAGTCCTGAAAACTGGCAACCGTCCGTGATGGCGGTTCGTGGGTTCGAATCCCACCCTCTTCGCTCCTGGATGGGTGGCAGAGTTGGTTTAATGCGCCGGATTGCTAATCCGGTATACATGTTAATTCGTGTATCGTGAGTCCGAATCTCACCCCATCCGTTTAGACACATGCAGCAAACTTATCTGATTTAAGTTTATTGAAAAGTATACAAATAAAATCAAAGTTTCGTGTCTAGTGGCTCATACAGCAAATTAATGTAAGTAAAAATGAAATCAAATACTTATTTTACAAATCAAAATGTTTTAATTCCGCCGATAAAACTATTGATATATTATTGAGCCTAGATAAAGTCGCATACAGCAAATTTTATTAAAAATGGGTTTATATATTTTACTATACTGTTATGATGTTTTTGTGGATATTTTAATTTAATTCAGCGACTTGTATTTTTCTCCATCTGCCATGTGCAGACAGGAAATCTGATTATGGTACGCCTATTATCAGTTTTTATGCCCTATAGTTCAGTGGTAGAACGACTGGCTGTTAACCAGTGTGTCGTAGGTTCGAGTCCTACTGGGGCAGTTTATTGGGGTATCGCCAAGCGGTAAGGCACAGCACTTTGACTGCTGCATTCGCTGGTTCGAATCCAGCTACCCCAGTTCTGTTATATAGTAAATGTGGTCTTAACGGTGAGATAAATGCAGAATCTTCAAATCCGTGTTTACTATTTTGCTGGCATGGCGCAATTGGTAGCGCAACTGACCTGTAATCAGTAGGTTAAGGGTTCGAGTCCCTTTGCCAGCTTTTATTGAGAATGTGGTGTAATGGGAGCATACATGATTTGGAATCATGTGGAGCAGTTCGATTCTGACATTTTCAATTAAGTGCGTGTGGCGTAATTGGCAGACGCAATAGATTTAAGCTCTATTATCTTAATGATGTGAGGGTTCAAGTCCCTCCACGCATATTTTAATATTTTTGCCTGGTTGGTGGAATTGGTAGACACGCCAGATTCAAACTCTGGTGGGAAACCGTAAGAGTTCGACTCTCTTACCAGGCATGTAGCACATAGTATTTTTCTATGTGCTTTTTTATTGCTTATTTTTTTATGGATGATTGCTGCAATTGGTAGACAGGCATGACTAAGGATCATGTGTTGAAAAACATTGTGGGTTCGAATCCCACATCATCTACTACCGCTTATATGCGGAAAAGGAGTTTTTATATGGGACAAACGAAAGCGCAGATTGTGAAAAAATCACTGGCTTCTGAAATGTCATTGAATGCTGATGCTAAAATTGGAAAGATTGAAGCTGTTTCAGATGGTCGTGAAGAGTATATTTGTCAAACTTGTGGTAAGTCCTACAAACGGAGAAAGGGAAACTTCTCTCCATCTAAATCTCCTATTTATGCTGGCACTGATGGCTACCTTAATACTTGTAAAAATTGTGTAGATAATCTTTTTACACAGTATACAGAATTTTTTGGTGGAAATGAAGAACGTGCGATTGAACGAATATGTCAATTATTTGATTTTTATTTTAATGAAAGTGCGCTTGCTGCTTCAAAGAAAATCAGTGAAGATCGAAGTAGAATTTCTGTATATATTAGCAAAATCCAATTAAAACCTCATATTGGAAAAACATATAGCGATACATTGTTAGAATCGAAACAAAATACTATAGACTCTATGGACGATACTATGGATTATGGAGAAATGGATTCTATACAATTAAAAAAAGCTGTTAGTGTGTGGGGATTTGGATTTTCACCTGAAGAATATTCTATATTGAATGATATGTTTGATGATTGGAAGTCGAGAGTTGTTGTTGATGGAAAAACAAGAGAAACGCTTGTAAGAGAACTTTGTATCATCAAATTGCAAATGAATTTAGCATTAAAGGACAATTCTGTAGATCTCTATACTAAGCTGATGAAAACTTATCAGGACACTATGAAGTCTGCAAACCTTCAACCACTTCAAGAAGATGCAAACGATAAAAATGGTGAAAAGCCAATTGGTGTTATGATTAAAATGTTTGAGAATGAACGTCCTATACAAAAATGCAGACCTGAATGGGAAGATGTAGATGGTATCGTAAGATACATTACGGTATACTTTTTGGGGCATTTATGTAAGATGCTAAAAATAAATAATCGCTACTCTTCTCTTTATGAAGAAGAAATGGCAAAATACAGGGTTGAAATTCCAGAATTGGAAGAAGCCGATGATGAAGATGTATTTAATTACATTCTTAATAGTGGCGGTGAGTAAATGGCTCAACCCGAAACTTCATTAAAAGACTCTAAATATAAAAAAATCATGGATGGTCTGGATGTATGGACTGCTTATTATAGAGCAAATCCAGTAAGATTCTTAATTGATTACTTTGGTATGGAATGGATTCGTCCATTTCAGCAAGTAATGATTACATTTATGTTCAGATTTACATATTTTATGACTATTGCGAGTCGAGGCATGGGTAAATCTATGATTGTTGCTGCATTTTTATGTGCGTATTGTACTCTCTATCCGGGTGTGCAAGTATGTATTGCAGCGGGACAACGTGGACAGTCCATCAACGTTTTGAATAAAATTGTTGAAGAGTTCATGCCGAAATCTCCTAATCTTAGGAATGAAATAGCCAAGGTAAATACTTCGCCAGCAGAGGGTTTTATACATTGGAAAAATGGATCTATCATTAAAGTCGTAACGGCAAGTGATTCTGCCCGTTCTGCCAGAGCGAATATAATCATTATGGATGAGTTCCGTATGATTGATAAAGGCGTTTTGGATAAGGTATTAAGAAAGTTCAAAGCCGGACAGCGTAGACCTGGATTTTATGATCGTCCAGAATACAGTGATAAGGTCAAAGAGAATAAAAAGAAATATCCAAAAGAACCAAATAAAGAGATTTATCTTAGTAGTGCATACTATAAGTATCATTGGTCATGGGCTAAATTTAAAGCATTCTTTAATTCCATGATTAAAGGTGAAAGCTATATGGTGGTTGGATTCCCGTATCAACTTCCTGTATCTGAGGGATATTACCCAGAAGAACAGATTCGTGAAGAGATGCAAGAGGACGACTTCGATAGTATTGCTTGGTCAATGGAAATGGATTCCTTATTCTTTGGAAGTTCCGAAAAGGCTTTCTATAGTTTTGAATCTATTGACAGAATCAGAAAAATTCAAAGGGCAATTTATCCAAAACCTTATTATGCTTTTCTGAATGATTCTAAATATAAATTTGAACCAAAGAAAAACGGAGAAATCCGTTTGCTTGCGATGGATATTGCAACTCAGGGTGGATCAAAAAATGATGCTACCTGTTTCGTAGTTATGCAACTTATTCCAGCAACAAATAATCAGTATATTCGAAATGTAGTGTATGTCACAACACTAGATGGAGGACATACTTTCGATCAGGCTTTAAAAGCCAGAAGATTATTTGATGATTTTGAATGTGACTATATAATTGTTGATACAAATGGTGTCGGAATCGGTGTATATGACAATCTTGTTATTGAACAGGTTGACGATGACCGTAATACTGTGTACCCGGCATGGACATGTATTAATGACAAGGGAATGGCAGAAAGGTGTAAAGAACCTGATGCTCCTGAAATTATATACAGTGTAAAAGCTACTGCAAAATTCAATTCCGAAGCTGCAGTATATCTTAGAGACTGTATAAAACGTGGTAAGTTAAGACTTCTTATTAATGAGGTTGATGCAACTGATATATTGAACAGAAGTAAAGCTTATCAAAACTTATTGGTTGAAGAACAAGTTCTGTTCCAAGAACCTTTTTATCAAACAACTGCTATGATTAATGAGATGATAAATCTTGATTATACTCAAACAGATGGAAAAATAAAGGTTATGGAAGCGTCCGGAATGAGAAAGGATAGATACTCTGCTATCTCCTATGCTAACCATATTGCAAATGAACTTGAAAGAGACATGCGTAATATTGAGGACGAATATGGATTTGCAACCTTTATAAATTGATAGGAGGTATTGGAAATTGCCAGAACAGAACAATATGACCATTAAAAATGGCAATAAGTCAAATGGTAAACGAAGAAAGAATTACGTACAAAAAAAATCTACAAACAATAATGTAGAAACTAATGCTTTTGCGTATAATACTACTCTTCCATATGTATATTCTGTGTTGGGTGATTATATTGATTCATCTCCTAACAGTATTAGGGAAATTCGTGAATATGCGAAAAATCCGCAATACTATAATAAGGAATTAAGAAATTTAGCATGGTGGGCGTACAACACCAATGGAAGTGTTAAAGCTGCTGTAAACTATATATGTTCTATGCATACACTTGATAAAGTAATTGTATGCAAAAGTCGAAGAAATAAACAACAACGCCCTAGAAATTTTGAAAGTAACCGTCTTAAAATGTTGTCTGTGTTGGACAAAATAAATTATAAGCAGCATATAAGAGATAATTTGATGAAGAATGCGAATGACGGTACTGCATTCTTCTATTTTGAAACTGGGAAACGCCCAGTCAATAATGCTAAATTCTTATCTGATTATGATATTGCAAATATTGTGGAGATTAACGAATTAGGATTAGATGTTTCCATTATTACACTTCCGGTAGATTGGTGTAGGATTTGTGGTAGGATAAGCAACCGATATCGTTGTGTTTTTGATCTGAGGTATTTCCAACAATTTACAGAAAAAGAAAGAAAAGCCAGGTTACAAGCTATGCCAAAAGAAATTCGTGATGGCTGGCAGAAATATGATAATCATAATATTAATACCCCTTGGCTTGTGTTGGACGATACAAAGACAATTATTACCAAAGTAAATGCTGCTATTAATCAGCCGTGGGGAGTTCCTATGGCAGTAACTGCATTTGATGACATATTATATGCTGAGTATTTTATAAACACCAAACGTACTGTGTTGGATAATATAAATAATCAAATTGTATATATGACATTTCCGGAAGGAAAAGAAAAAGGAACATCGTCTTTATCAAAAGATCAACAAAGAGATCAACATGAAAAGGTAAAAGATGCTGTAATTAATCGTAAGAGTCAATCTGGTATATCATTCTTTTCTCTTGCCAGTGGGACAAAACTTGACAAAATGGAAGTTGATATTGGAATTTTTGATGAAAAAAATGAAGCATCTATAAAAAATAATGTTCCGGCAGATTTAGGTATAAGTTCTGCCAGTCTTGATGGTAATACAAAAGGAAATTATGCAACGGCATCGCTCAATCTTGAGTTGGTTGCTAGTCATGTTTATACATGGATTGAAAACTTTATGTCTGAACTCAATAAATGTATAAATGCAAATGTTATTAAAGATCCATCATGTGTTGTAGATTGCTATATTCTCCCTACTACATTTTCTAACAGAGATAAGCAAGTACAATATATGAAAGACTTATACTCAAATGGTAAAGGTTCTTTGTTGGCATGGATTAGTGCAACAGGGTTTGACGCTGATGCATACGTTTCATTGCTTGATTATGAACTTGAAACAGATATGGAAAACAAATATCCTGTTCATGCTACATCATATACTATGAGTGGGAAAGATAATGAATCCGGAGATAAAGGTGGAAGAACTCCGGTAGATAATCCAACGAATGAAAATACAATACAAACAAAATCTTCTGGTTCTAATTCCAATCCTAAACCAAGTACAGAATGAGAAAGGAAGATTATGTGTAGATGGTAGGAACAACTACTATTAAATACAAGTCTGTTTTTGTTCCTGGAATTGCAAGAAGATTGTTGAAAATGGGACATCCTATATATGACATTAAGCCGAAAAAGGAAAACCCAGATGCATCTATCTTCATTTTTGCAGAGACAGAAGAATTTAAAAATGACTTTGTATCTGTCAAGGGTATGTTAGATAAAAACACACCTAAAGATATAGTTTAAATAAAAATAGTTATTCTTTAAATGGGACACTTACTTGGTGTTCTTTTTTATTGAAATAAATAAACACAAAGGTGGTAAATAAAATGGAAATTCAAGAAAGAATCTTAGAAATTTCGCAAGCCACCAATCCAAATGGTCGAAGAAAAGTAAAATTTGCATTGCATGAAATTTATCCAGATAGAACTCACTGGAACAGAAACGGTATAACTTACTTGGAGCAGTACACCCGCGATAATGCGGATAGTGTAAAAGGTATGCCACTGTGCGCTGAGTTCCTTGATGACGATAAAGATGTACCTTACGGACACGGATTGACTGGACATATAAAAAACATGCCAGTATTCGAGGATTCTGTCCAAGTGGGTTCATTTGAAGATTGGAGTATCGAAGATATTGAAATAGATGGTGAAACACATAGATGTTTATGTGCCACTGGATATATCAATGAAGGAAGATATCCGAAATTCGTAAAATGGATTGAAGATCAGCTCGCAAATGGAAAGAAACTTCGCGGCAGTGTCGAATTTGTTGGCACAAAAGACAATGATGGCGAAATAATTTATGATGGTGGTTGGAAAGAACAAGGTCGTGTTCCTATGATTTATGATTATAGTGGATATTGCATTCTGTCCATAAAGCCTTCAGATCCATCGGCAATATTGATTGAACTTAATCAATTCAAAAATAATTTGGAGGATGTCGAAATGAATGAAGAATTAAATAAAGCCCTTTCTGATTTAAAGGCTGATATGATTACTGCTTTTAAAGACACAAGAAAGGCTGAAGTGAATGAACAGGTTTCTTCTCTTGAAACAAAAGTGACTGAGTTAAACTCTAAAATTACTGAACTCTGTTCTACTATTGAAGAAAAGGATAAAGAAATCGAAGAATTAAATAAAAAATGTAAAGAGGCAAATGCTGAGATTGAAAAGAAGGAAGAAGAAGTAAATTCTAAGGTAGAAGAACTTAATTCCACAATCGCAGAAAAGGATGCTGAACTTAGTGAAATGAAGAAAGAAAAGAAAGTAGCTGAACTTAATCAGGCACTCTCTCACTTCTCAGATGAAGAAAGAAATTTCGCTAAAGAAGAAATTGATGCTTTCAATGAAGATCCTTTCTCCGTCGAAATTAATTCAATTACAACAAAAATTGAGGCTGCTTCTTATAGAAAAATGCGTGAAGATCAAAAAGCTAAAAATTCTGAAATAAATTCAATGAAAGATGAATTTGATGGAATTATTTCAGCAATTGATCCGATTGTAAAAAGTGATTCTACAATCGAAGATTTTGATGATTGCTTCGCCTAAGACAGCATAAATAAATGGAGGAAATTAACAATGTTAAAATTTAGAGAAATTGGTACATACAAAAATGCCGTAAACATTGGTTATCTTACTGCAGATGTAGTTTTGAAAAATGGTAATGTAGTAACTTATGACCTGGCAAAGAAAAAAGCTGCTCTTCCTAAAACTGGAAAGGAAAGCGGACTTGCTATTGTAATTAATACAATTGATAAACCAGAAATCAGTGAACCAAATGCATTTACAATTGAAATTGGTGAAAATCCGCGTATTTTCACACTTGAATCATTAAAAGATAGAGTTATTGATATGGATATGGATCAGGTTACTGGTACTTATGCAGATATTAAAGAGGGAGATTTCCTTGTCGCTGATACAACAGGAAAATTAAAAGTTGTAAAGGCAGCGTCTGGTGTAACTGATTATAAGGAATATCTCAAGGTAATTGAGAAAACAACATATAATGCCGAAGGTTTGGCAGCAGTTGTTGTGATTGCCTAAGTTGCAATAAATAATTGGAGGAACTAAATAATGAGTAAGAATATTTTAGAATTAAACACTTCTATGGATATGGCTAACACATCAAAAGATAACGTTACCATTAAAGATGAAGTTAAATTTAGACAGATGGTAGAAATCTGTTCTGCTCTTTTTGCCGGAACTGATGTTGACAAATTCGGAAAACAAAAAGACGCAGTTGTAAAGAAACTTATGTCTCTTGCAGATTCTGCACAATATGGTGATATAAAAGCCAGAGCAGAAATCAACACAATCGTAAAATTTATGATTGAGCCAAAATTGATTGAAGCTATGAAGGTATTCGATTTTCTTGGAAATTATCATGAACTTGCATACCATGAACAACCAAAAGTAAGAACTTACAACTATGAAAACCTTGATGCTCGTCTGCAGGCTGCTAATTCTGATGTAAGTTTCGCTGGACGTAATTGGATGGAATACCCAGTAATGACAAGAACTGTCTCTGCTGGTATGGCTATCGACTATCGTGAACTTGCTTCTGGTAACTTCGATGGTTCTGTTGCGGAAGAAGCAGCTCAGGTTCAGATTGACATGAACAATAAAGCTGTTGCTTATGTTCTTGGAATTATGAAAAATTCCCTTGCAAACAACACAAAATACGTAAAGAATTATGCTACATATTCTGGAAATGCTCCTACACAGGCGCAAGTTGATAGTATGGTTGCTAAAATGCGTAAAATGGGTAAGGTTGCAATTCTCGGTGATTATGGTATTCTTTCAGCAATTTGTGACTGGAATGGTTACAAAACTGTGGGAGATGCAAAGATTCCGTTCTACTCTCCTTCACAGGTTGAAGAAATTGCCAAAGCTGGTCTTAATGGTTTCTATAAAGGATCTACACTTGTTGAGCTTGTAAATCCTTATAATTATACAAAACCGCTTGCAGACAAAACAGGATTCGAGACATATTATGCAGATGATGAACTGTACTTTACTGCTGCTGGCAATAAATCTCCGCTGAATATTTTCAGACGTGGTGGAATTACTACAATGCAGGGTACAGATGTTGAAACTGGTACAATTAAAACTCGTTTCGATATGGAAATTGGTGCTGATGTAACTAAAGGTCGTGAATTTGAAATTGGTATGATGGCTAAAGAAGCCTAAAAGCATATCAATTAAACGAAATAAATATTAATGGTGGATGGTTAAGCACTGTCCACCATTATTCATAAGGAGAAAGTTATGGAAAAAGACAATGTAGTTGCAGAGAATATTACAGAGAAAAAACCTGCAAGAACCAAAAGAACAACTACAAAGGCTATAAAAACACGAACCATTGACGATTTAAAACCGTCTGATCGTGTTGAAGTAAGAAATCTTAGAGCTTGGGAACTGAGTTTTGTTCCTAGAGACGGAAATATAGAACAGGTCACAAAAGGAATTATTATTAATCCAAGTCAAAAATCTATGTTTAAATTATCTGAAATTGAGGATCAAGTGAACATTGGTAATGAATTATTCTGCGGAATAGATGGATTAGGTGGACACGCTTCATTACAAATTGCAGATCCTCTTGTTAGAGAATATGTGTTTGGTGAACCGACAAATCCCACTCAACTTACAGTTGAAGCACTTAATGAATTACTTTCTATAGAGTCCAAATCATTATTTAACAAACAGCTTTCTGAGTTGGTCGTTACAAATTCGGAAAAGAGAATGATTGCCATTATGTGTACAAATCATGCTTTATATCCAGACGTAAATACCGATGACGCTCCGTCATATAAGATTTCTGCTATTGAAAGAATCTCTGGCATAAAGTTGTCGTAAATATTTGGAGGTGCGTTAATGACACAATATAATGAGGTTGTTTCTGCATTTGAGTCTATTATCAAATGTAAATACAAACTTTCTGATTCGCTAGTTGAGCAATGGTTTAAAAACGCACTAGGACAATATGAACTTGATCTTGAAAATCTAGGATATGATTCTATAGCTCAAGAATTTATTAGACCATCACAAGACTCTGACTCTTTTGAGCCTGATGGTCGCTTAAAATATAGCGTTGTTATAACATTAGCTGAAATAATGAAGTCTTATTACATGGAACAAGAAGTAAGACGTGTAAATCAACTCAATAATATCATTGGAAAAGATATTAGTCTTAATGGTACTGGAGATACAAAAAAATATACCAAGGCAGAAGCTGACGCTGTTAATGAAAAAATTGCATATATCAGTGTGAAACAAAAGCCTGCTGCATTAGTGTAGGGGGTGTTTCTGTTGTCTGCTGAGTGGTATTTAATGAATGAGCCACCTATTTATAATGGTGGATTCGAAGGGGACGAATTTTTCTCATATGCTCAACAAGGGTTTCAGGAAATGCTTGATACTACAATGTTGTGCGATAATGTAGAGTTTATAAATAGTGATTTTTCACTTATTGTACCAGGTAAAGCAATCATTCAAAGTGTTACGTCTGATACACAAATTAAAACTGAGGATCGGCAGATTTTAGTTCCTATTGGAACACTGCAACGATTTGCATATGTACGATTTGATGGCGACATATGGATTATTGTATCTGAACCAAGCAATAACAAATTTTATGAAAAAGCTATTTTAAAAATATGCTTAAATCATTTGCGTTGGCAGGATGTTGAAACAAAAGAGATTTTCGATTATTGGTATTGGTGCGAAGATATCACAAGATATAGTTCTGGTACTTATCTTGGAAATCTAATCGTGAAATTTGATAAACAATATCATCTAATGATTCCTATGGATAATCATACTCGAAAATTACATGACGGAATGAGATTTATTTTAGAAATATCTGATACCACACCATTAGTATTTAAACTTACAAAATATGATGGAATCACTGGTAATAATAAAAATATAAAATTACTAAATCTTTCATTGACGCAAACTGTGTATGATGAAGATAGGGACAATGCTGATTTGATGATTGCCGATTATTATGAACAAAAAACTGTAGCTGAAGATTTAAAATGCAGAATAGATTATGAATCAGACGAAATCGCACTGTCATCTTTTGGGGAATTTAGCGCAGTTTTTAAAAATGAATCAGACGAAAATGTGGAAACAGAATTTTCTTGGAAAATTTCTGATAATGATTTTGATTCTGAGAATCTGATTTTAGCATATCAAAATAACAAGATAAAGATTATTGTAAAAAACAATCAAAATCTTGTCGGAAAAGATTTTACCCTAAATGTAATTTCAGATAAGGGCGAAATTTATGCTTCAATAAAAGTTAAAATTATTGCCTTATGGTAGGGAGGATTTTCATGGATGATTTTGATGTAAATTCTTTTAAATCTAAGGTGATTAATACTATTTTAGAAAATAATGAAATTATCTACTTGTTAGATAAAGATTACATAGATTGTGGTGGCGGATTGCTTTTTAAAAGGATATTCCCCTTTTTACAAAACCCTAAAACAGTAACAGATACTGCTCCATTTATATGTTTTAAGGTTAACCACGTAAGAAACACGAATGTTTATTTGGAAACTATAAATGTTGTTATTTACGTAATCTGTCATGAAAAAGAAATGGTAAAAAAGGTTCAGAGCTATAAAACCAAAAAATATAAATCTGGTACGGTAATTGATGTTATTGGCGAAGAAATAAAAAAATCACTGTCTGGAATGGACACAGAATGGATAGGAGAATTAAAACTGGAATCTAATAATGAAGATGTGCTTTATTATGAATATCCATATCGTGTTCTGACATTTAGTGCATATAAGGAGTCTTATGCAGTTCACCGTTGAAAATTTGTATGGAAACCTTTTGTTTAGCTCACCTTATTATTACACCAAAGATTTGATTCTATATCCTATTTTAATGGAAGATATACTGATTTTTAGTATATTGAAATCTAGCATTATCGTAAGAAAAAATAGTATTTTTCCTGTGAAAAATATTATTAAAATGTCTTATTTAGATTTTTTGTTCTATAGTTACGATAATGTTGAATTAGCGAAAGAATTTGATATGCCATTACTTCCTAAATACTACTCTTTCGCATTTGATCTACTGAAACTTGTTTTCAAGGATCAGGAAGTAAAAATAAATTCGATTCGAGGCGGATTTATGATAAATGGTATTGAAATAACACCGGAGCAATTTGATGATATCCGGCGAATTATTATTTTACAGAATGGAATTGATTTTGACATTGATGAATTTATTAATAGAGATACGGAAGAAGCTCTATTAAAAGCTCAAAATGCCACATCTGGAAAAGATACTTCTACATTAGAAGATTATGTTGATTCCGTATGTTTAGGAATGGGAATAAAAGAAGAAGATGTAAAAAAACTATCAATTCGTAAATTCTGGAGATATGTTAAACGTATCAGTAAACGTGATGTATTTAACGTTATGAAAACCGCTGAAACAAGTGGAATGGTTAAACTTAAAGAACCCGTTGAATACTGGATGTCTGATATTGAAATAAACGATAAATATAAAGAGGTCAAGACTGATACCCAATCACTTCAAAAAATGATTTCGGGTTAGGTATTGGCTTTTTATTCTATATGGAGGATTTAATATGAATACAAAAGGAAAGGAATTTGTCGTATCTGTAGCGGATTTCGCATTTTATATTAATGACGTTCTTGCTTGTACAGGTACAACTAACTTGAGTTCATCTATCTCTGTATCTATGCAGGAACAGGCTGTAAATGCTGGTAAGGGCAATCAAAAAGTATTCTCTTACAAATATGGTCGTGAACTCACAGCAGAACTTGAAGCTGCTGACTGGAAACTTGAATACTTAGCTCTTCAGAGTGGTTCTCAGATTTCCAAAGGTATCAAAGACTTCTATAGCCTTAATGAGTGTGTAACACTTGTAGCAGGTATTGGAACTCTTGAAAATACCCCGATTGACAAAGCAAAAGTTGGTGTCGAATTACCGAACGGAACTTTTGTAGAAGTTGATCCAGATGGATCTACTATTGATCTTACTGCCTATGGACTTACAACTGAAAAGGTACGTGCTACATATCAGTACAATACAATGTCAAGACGTATTACTATTGATGCAGAATCTACACCTTATGTTGGAAAGCTTGTTCTCCAGGCAGACAAACACAACAGTAAGAAAGGTAAAGTAGGTACTGTTGAAATTGTTATTCCGGCATATTCACTTGATGGTAACTTTGATATTTCCTTCACACCAGATGGTGTAGTTTCTACAAAACTTTCTGGTAGCGCACTTGCAGTTGAAGGTGATAAATGTTCTGACGGTGGATCTGTATATGCATATATCACAGAGAAGGATAACGATGATGCTGAAATTGCGGTATCTGATATCGTAATTGTTGCACCAGCTACTTCTTTAAAAGCTGGCGGTACAATGAACCTTACCGTTGAAGGTATTATCAGTTCTCTTTATGCACCTATTGAACTTGATGTTTCAAAAGTAACATTTAGTGTAACTCCTGGAGAAGCCACTGGAACAACTGTTGATGCAAAAACTGGTAAAGTGACAGCAGGAACAACGGCTGGTACTGCTACTGTAAAAGCTACTTATAACGGTTTGGAAGATTCCGTTCAAATCACTATAGTAAAATAATTCCATAAAAGGGGTGGGGGAAACTCCACCCTATTTTAATAATACTGGGGTGATTAATATGGAAGAAAAAAATATAAATGAAAAAGTAAAAGAAAAAGTTGAAACAAAATCAGTAAATAAGCCAAAGCAGTCACAATATAAAGAATGTGATGTTTTGGTATACAATGCAAGAACACAGACAGCTATTGTTTCTGTTGATGGTTTTGGGTATGAATTTAAGAATGTGACAAAAGATCCTGGTAAATCTGTTCGTGTAAAGGTTTCTGGAAGATTTAAAACTTCGAACTATAAATTGGAATTGGCATAACTTATGTGTAAATTTGCTTATATTCAATTTAATGAACGAACTGGAAAAGATATGATCTTTTGCATGTGTGAGAAAAATCAACTAAATTCACAACGCCTTTGCTTATGTCAAAGGTTTTGTCCTGATAAATCTCGTTATATTCCACATAACCAAGATATGATGCATTGTAAATTCTATGAAGATTAGCAAGTGTAGCATTTTTGATAGTGTTGCGCTTGCGTATGATACTCATTGAAAAGATTAAAACCAACTTACGTTTTTACTTTTTCAATGGGTATCATTTTTTAACGCAAATTTTGATACACGAAATAATAAAAAGTAATGATGTGCTTATGCACACAGGTATAAAAAGGAGAAATTCGACTATGAATATGAAAGAAATTACCACTCTGTTTGGTGTAGAAGAAAAAGATAAATCCATGAAAAATAAAACAAAAGCAGTAGAAATTATGGAAAAAATTCTTGCGTGTCCAAAATGTAAGAAAACTATGAAATGGATTAAAGGTACAAATGCGTGTGTATGTCATACTTGCACATTTACCGTAGGAAAAGAAAAAAATAAAAGAATTTGTAGTGTATCAAAAACACTCCAGGATAGAAGCCGTAAATTTTTAGAAAATAATTATCAGTATATGACTGTAGGTCTGGAAAGCAAAGAGGTGTAATTATGAAGTATACGAACGAATATTTTTATAATTATAAAGGCGAAGAGATACCTTTTAATTATGTAAAAAAACCTACATTGACTCAGCAGATGAAAATTGTTGGAGATATTGTAAATGGTGTAATCAATGATGTAAATGGTTACTGCCCTATTCTATTTGATTATTTTTTTGCGGTTTCTGTTATTGACGAATTGACTGATATAAAATTACCGGAATCTTTTGTTTTAAGTTCTGAACTTATAACTGATTCTAATATTGTTGGAGTTTTAAGAAGCAATATATTTGGTATGGATTCTATTATTAAGGCAGCAAGCCAAGAAATCGAATTTATAAAACAGCGAACAGTAAATAAATCCTCTATTGATGGATTGCTTGATGCGCTCACTTTAATAGTTAATAAATACGGTGATATGTTCGAGGGATTGGATGTTAATGCAGTTGCAGAAAATATTGGCAAAATTGCAGAAATGGCATCTATGCCAAAAGATGAAGTCATTAGTAATATTCTGGAATTTGAAAAGAAAAAATCTGATATCGAATCAAAATAGAAGAAGAGGGTATTTTGCTGCCCTCTTCTATTTTTTAGGCGAAAGGGGTAAGTAAATTATGCCAAGAAAAACCGTATACAATCAAATCACAACCCAAGAATCAATCAAAAGAATAAATCCAAAAAACAAAGAACTGTGTTCCGACTTTTTGGAATATCTGTCATCTGTTGGACGTGCGCAATCCACGATAAATGGATATCGTAATGACTTGGAAATTTTCTTTTGTTGGAATCTTGAGTATAACAATAATAAATTTTTTATAGATATTAAGAAAAGAGAATTAACGAGATTTCAAGGACATGCACTTAATGAATGGGGATGGAGTCCAAAAAGAATACGTCGTGTAAAATCTACAATAAGCAGTATGTCTAATTATATAGAAGATATTCTTCAGGATGAGGATGATGAGTTTGAAAATTTCCGATCAATTATAGGAAAGATAGAGTCACCGTCTAATGAAGCTGTTAGAGACAAGACCATTTTGCCAGATGAAGATGTTGATAAATTTCTGGAAAAATTAGTATCTGAGGGACGTTATCAACAGGCTTGTGCTTTTGCGTTGGCTGCTATGAGTGGCGCAAGGAAATCAGAATTACTTCGTTTTAAAGTGGAATATTTTAACCCAAGTAATGTATGTATTGAGGGTGCGCTGTATAAAACACCCAAAATTAAAACAAAAGGTCATGGAAAAAATGGTAAGCAGATCAATAAATATGTTTTATATGATTTCAAGAAATATCTTGACCTTTGGTTAGAAGAACGGAAAAAACTTGGAATTGAAAGTGAATGGATATTTGTACATAAATGTTCTGATGGTTCTTATGAACAGATGAAAGTTAGCACCTTAGATAGTTGGGCTAACATATTTTCAAAAGAACTTGGTGTTGATTTTTATTGGCACTGTATGAGACATTATCTCACTACTAAGATGAAAAAATATAATATCCCAGATCATGTAATTAAAGAGTATTTCCAATGGAACTCTGTAGAAATGATTGGAATATATTCAGATCTTGATGCTTCTGATGACTTCGCAAAATATTTTAATAAAAATGGTATGGTTGAAGGAAAATCAGGATCAATTTCTGATATTTAATTTTTATATAAGTTAATCGAAATAAAGGAGCACACAAATGAAGATTGCGAGTAGTATGGCGGAACTTGAGAAAATGATAATGGATGAAATATATACTGCTATGAGTGTTGCTAGAAGCAAATCAGAGCAAGACACGAAAACTGAGGTTCAATCATTCTACTCTCAAGGCTCTCCTACAATATATAAACGAACTGGAAATCTTGGAAACAGTGTACGCGCAAACGGGGCAAGTCGTGGCGGTCGGTCAGTTGAGTTCACTGTATGGTTGGATCAAGGAATTTCATATAACGTCCCAAACCCAGACTTTACTTCAAGAGGATTTCCAAGTTATTTTACAACGCCTGAAATATTCCAAGCCGCAGAAAGTGGTTCTGCTGGTGTAAAAGGTAAGCCAGGATTTTGGGCGAGATCATTTGAAAAAATTAAATCTGATACCGATGATGCGTTAAGCATGTACTTTGCGAGAACTTAGGAGGTGGTATTGTGTCAGATTTTTTAGCTAAAATTACGGCACAGCTTGATATGGCTCAAGCTGAAGGAAAAATGAACGCTTTCCTAAAGGATCGCAAGGTAAAAGTAGATGTTGACTTAAATACCGGAAACGTAAATATAAATAATTTAATTAGTCAGATAAAATCACAATTTCAAAGTGTCGGACAATCTGCCGGTACTAATCTGGCAAACTCAATCAATAGTAGTTTAGGAAAAATCAATGTACAAAATACAGCAACACAAATTGCTAATTTGAAACGTACATTAGGTTCGATGAATTTTAACACTACTTCTATTGATACAATTACTAAAAACTTACAGAGCTTAGATCTTGAAGTAACAAAAGTTACTACTAAGATGAATGGTAAAAATCTTAATGTACGTGTTGATGGTATAGACCAAATGGGACGTGCTGTAAGTGTTCTTCAAGAATTTGATTCTGCTACTGGAAAGGTTCGACAGGCAAGCCAAACTGTTGCACAATCTGTTAAACAAATGTTCACTGATGCAGATGCTTCTAAATTATCTGCCAGTATTGCAACTCTTGATTCAAATTTTGTTAAATTAAAAGGTTCTGTAAGTCAGGAATCTACTGCTCTTGCAAAGTTAAAAACTGACTTGGCTGGTATTAAAAATATTAAGGGACTTGAGAATCAACAGAAAGAATTTGAACGAATTACTCAGGAAGTCAATAGATTAAGTACAGCGTATAAAAAGGCAAAAGCCGAAGCCGCCTCTGCTGCTGCTACTCAACAACTTTTAACTGGAAAGGCTGTACTTGGAAATCAGATTGAAACTTGGATGAACCGTAATACTAAGGCTGCAAAAGTTTACGGCACTCAGCTTCAAGTCCTTCAAGCTCAATTACAGTCTGTACAAAATGGGACTCAATTAAGTGTTATTTCAAATCAATTTAAAGAGATACAATCTGCCGCTGCTGCTTCTGGAAATTTAGGAAATTCAGTAATTAGCCAACTTGTCGGAAATGTTACTAAATTAAGTCCGCTTTTTGGCATGAGCTACATGATAAGTACAGGAATTAGAAGTATAAAAAATGCTGTAAATTCTGTATATAATCTTGATACTGCTCTTGTAGATTTGAAGAAAACTACAACGATGAATAATACGGATTTGGAATCATTCTATTCTAACGCAAATGGAATTGCAAAAGAAATGGGTGTTTCCACTGAAGAAATTATTAATCAGGCTTCTGCATGGTCACGTCTTGGTTATTCTAGCAAGGATGCCGCAGAGTCAATGGCGAAACTTTCCTCACAGTTTGCTGCTATTTCTCCAGGAATGGATGTAGATACCGCTACTGATGGCTTAGTATCTATTATGAAAGCATATGACGTAGATGTTGATGACGTACTTGATGGCGTAATGTCAAAAATCAATATTATTGGTAATACTGCCGCCACATCTAATGCTGACATTGTAAATATGCTTACAAGATCATCTTCTGCTATGGCAGAGGCTAACAACTCTCTGGAAGAAACAATTGCATTGGAAACTGCCGCTGTTGAGATCACCCAAGATCCTGATTCTGTAGGAACTGCTTTCAAGACAATTTCCATGAGAATACGCGGCTATGACGAAGAGACAGAATCTTACACAAATGATGTAGAAGTATTAAATGGTAAAATTGCAGATCTTACAAAAACTGCCTCTACTCCTGGTGGAATTAGTCTTTTTACAGATGAAACTAAGACTGAATACAAGTCAACATATCAGTTACTTGAAGAAATCAGTGAAATATACGACGAACTAACAGACAAACAACAAGCGCAGCTTCTTGAGACGTTAGCCGGAAAGCGACAGGGACAAATTGTAGCCGCAACTATTAAGAACTTTGATGCAGCTCGTAAAGCAATGGATAACATGACACATTCTGCTGGAGATGCTGATAAAGAAATGAATACCATCAAACAGTCTCTTGAATATAAGCTTAATGCTTTAAAAGAAACTGGTGTTGGTATTGCACAGAATCTCTTCCAAAGAGATGATATGAAATCTTTTGTTGACGGTCTTACAAGTGTGCTTGAAGTTGTTGATAAACTTACCGAAAAGCTTGGTTTGTTTAAGACCGTTGCCATTAGTGGTGGTTTAATCGCAGGTATAAAGAGTATTGTTTCTGCTATTAAGGGAATAGAAGGAGCGAAAACATTTAACTCTATAATGTATGCGCTTAGAGATGTCAAATGGATTGGCAACATCTCAAAAGCTGCATCTGCATTTAAGGAAATTCCAATTGCTTTATCGACAGCATTCAGGAATATGGGAACTGCACTTACTTTTGGCGCACAACCACTTGAAGCGTTAAGTATAGGTCTTAGTTCTTTAAGTGGAACTATTCTTCCACTGGTTGCTGCTACTGCTGGCATTTCTGCTTTGGCTGTTGCTTTACATGCAGTATTTACTGCCGGAGACAGAGCTAATGAAAGAATGGAAAGTTCTGTTGAAGCATATTCTAATGCTAAAAATGATTTGGAAAGTGTAAATCAAGAGCTTGAAGAAACACAATCCAAAATGGATGCATTGACTTCAAAGGGTGGTTTGACTTTTGTAGAACAAGGTCAATTAGAAGATTTAAGAGCTGCCACCGAAGAACTGAGAGTACAGCAAAAGTTAAAAGAAAAAGAAGTTGAACGTACTGCAAAACAGGCGGCAAAGGATTCATACAATGCGTATGAAAAGAATTATGCTGGATATGGAAAAGTAAATGACGATGCGGTTACTAAAGCTAAAGAAGTTGCCGCTATGTTTGCCAATGATAATGAAGAATATTATCTTGGCGATGAAAAAGACATTCCACAACTTATTGCCGGATTAAAGGAGTATCGTCAGGAGAGCCAAAAAGCATTTAATGAAAATAAAACTGATGCTAAAGAGTATTACGATGAAATGGCTTCCGAAGCAGAAGATTCTATTATGACACAAATTGGGAAACTTCAAGAGTATAAAGCAAACTTGGAAGAAATCCCAGTGGGACAGCGAACAGTAAGTGAAAATAAAGCTTTAAAAGATATTACAGATACCATTGAATATGCTTGGAAACAAGTTGACGAAAATGAATGGAATCAGCTTCAATTTGATAAGATATTCGATGATAGCGATATGTCCAAAGCTAAATTAGAGCTTGTAGATTTAGCGAAAGCTACTAACAATGTTGGAATAACTGTTGACGATGTAAAAAATAAATATCCAGAGTTAGCATCTGCCGTAGAAGCTTCCGGATTTAAAGTAGAGGATTTGGTAAATCAGATTAATTCTGAAGCCGGAGTAATGAACCTTGACGAAATCCGTAATCAGCTCAAAGATATCGAAGATATTGAAATTGATGGTGACTACAGTAAAAAAATAAAGGATGACTGGGATTCATTTATTGATGGACTGTCAAACGATGAAATTGAAATAATGTACTCCATCAAAAATTCTCAAGATACTGATGGTTGGTCTGTAGATCAGTGGAAACAGGCGATTTGCGATGCGCAAAACGATGTGCAGTCTAGTGTAGACGATACGACAAATGCCATTGATACACTTACTCAATCTACATCAACTACAATTGCTGGCATCCAAAAAGCTACATCTGTTCTCACATCACAATCAACTGGTAAATCTATTTCCATAGATGATTTTAATTCAGACGAATTAAAAGATTATACCTCTGCTCTGGAATACAATAACGGTGTTTTACAGTTAAATGCTGAAAAAGTACAGGAACTTCAAAAGGCGAAAGCTGAAGAAGCAATTCAGACAAACGAAAATCAGAAGCTTGAAAAGCAATCTCAGTATATGGAGAATATCGCTCAGATTGAGCAACTCCAAGATAAATTACGTGGTTTATCTGATGCAAAAAGCACAGAGGCGCAAAGCATTCAAAATAGTATTAATGCCCTTTTAAGTGATAATGATGCAATTGTAAGTCAATGTAATCAACTGGATTTACTGTCTGCGTCATTAAGAGAGGCTACAGGTGCTTATCAGAACTGGCTTGACAAGCAGAATGGTTCAGAATCCGGCGATATGTTTGACGACGCTATGGGCGCACTTTCTCATATTGAGGATGTAACACAAAACACAGAATCAGATGATTATGGAAGAATTGGCAAAGAATCATACAAAGCCGCTGTTGAATTTCTCATTCCAGACAAAATAGACAGTCAAGATGCAGAAGCAGTTTCTTCTTATATAGATAGTATTGAACACTATTTTAATCACGATTCCGAAGGAAATCGAACAGGATTAGACGTTGCAGAGTTTTGTGCAAAAGCTACCAAAGCCGGATTGATGGAACTCGACGAAGCAAGTGGTGATTACAAAGTTGCCGGACAACGTACTATGGAAGATTTCGCAGAAGGATTAAATCTCTCACTTCCAATGGTACAGGCAATGTTCGGAGAAATGGAAGAATTTGGCGCAGAATTTGACTGGGCGGATGAATCTATTAAAACTCTGGGTGATCTTGGCATGGCTGCCGGAGAAGCAAAAGGAAGAATCGAAGAATTAGAGGGAAATGAAGATCTTAATATTCAAATTGATGTTTCCGATATAGATAGCACAGAAGATAAGATTTCTACACTTGAAAACACTATCTCTGAAATGCAGAACTATAAGAGTACATTGGATGTTGATTCTTCACAGGTGGATGATGCAAATGCTGTAATTCAGTATTGCGTCGCTCAGAAGCAAATGCTTGAAGCTCCTGCTGTTATGTCGGTAGATGTATCACAGGTAGATGGCGAACTTGGAAATGCACTGTCATTACTCCAACAGTTCAAAGATGCTACTAATAATGTAGAGGCACAAGCTGCAGTTGGTGCAGATACGTCGGAAGCGCAAGGACAGGTAGATAGTTTAGTAAACGAAATTAATGGACTTTCACCGGAAATTAAAGCCACACTTGGTATCAATGGAGAATCAGAAGCTACAATTACCGCATCAATCGAAGCATTGACTCCAAAAATGATGGTAAAAGCCGGTGTTGATTCTTCATTAGTAGACGCTTATGCTGCCGAAGAAAAGAAATCCCAGGGAAAAGTTGACTGGGATAACAACACCGGAAAAGTCGATTCCTGGGCTGCTCAAATGCACACGTCCAATGGTCAGGTAATTTGGACAAACGAAACAAGCCAAGTTAAAACCACATTTACTGCAACTGGTACAGTAAACTGGAGAAATGCGAATGCACCATCTAAGGGATCAGGTGGAGCAAACGGAACAGCTCATGCAGACGGGACAGCTCATCTTCCTCACTTGGTTGGTCATGCCAATGCACAAGGAAACTGGGGAACAAAGACAGGTGGACTCACATTAGTCGGAGAACTTGGAAGAGAAATTGTTGTTGATCCTGGAAGTGGTACATGGCATACCGTAGGTGATAATGGTGCGGAATTTACTTATATTCCAGCCGGAAGCATTGTATTTAATCATTTACAATCAGAATCACTTTTAGAGCGTGGATTTGTAAATAGTCGTGCAAAAGGAATGTCAAATGTGACTGGAACAGCAATGGTTACTGGACATATTCCAATAAAGCAAGCTAATATTGCAAGTGGAAATACAACCTATAAGGGTTCAAGCGGTTCATCTTCAAGTGGTTCATCTTCAAGTGGTTCTTCAAGTGGTGGCAGCACCGCCGCATACAGGGCTAACACTAACTCTGTAAATGCAAATACATCCGCTACAGATTCTAACACAAAATCAGCAAAAGAATCTAAGAGTACAATTGATTTCGTAAAAATCAAGTTAGACAGACTTGCAAATACTTTTGAATATGCAGCAAACCAAATTACTGACTACGTATCTTCTGCCTTTAAAACTGCTGTGTTAAAGAAACAGATGAAGATTATTGATAAGCAGCTTACTGCAAATCAAGAAGCATATGATACTTATATGAATAAAGCTAATTCTGTTGGACTTAGCGAAGAATATAAAAAGTTAGTAAAAAATGGTGCGCTTAAAATCGAGGATATTGATACTTCTACAGATTCCGGAAAGAAACTGTCAGAAAATATCAAAGACTTCCAGAGTTATTATGAGTCTGCCATTGAATGTAAAAATACAATTCAAGAATTAAATAATAAGCTGCTTGAATTATATGATACTCTGGCGAATATGCCGATTGAAAAAGCTGAGAAAACAATCGACAAATTAAAATCTAAATATGAATCATTAGATAATGTGTATGGTGCTATTACTGGTGGTGGATCTACTCTTGGTCATTTACAGGATCAGATTAAAAAAGATAATCCGACACTTGCAAATGCTCAGAAAAATTTGGATAAGGCTACAACTGCCAGAAACAAAACAAAGTCAACACGTTCAAAAGCAAGCAAGAATTTAAAATCTGCAACAACTGATGCCGAAAAAACTGGCACAAATCTTATCAATGCGAATAAGAAACAGACCTCTTCCATCGCGAAAAAATTGAAAAAAGCTGCGAAATCTACGACAGATAAGGCGACATATAATACAATAGCACGTGCGATTCGTGAAGGGAAGCCAATTAGCACAAAGGGCTTAAAAGGCGAAGCACTGAAATATGCTAAATCATATAATAAATCTCTGAAACAGGGAAATACTATTGCATCTAAAGTAAAAGCTGGGAAAACAGTCAGTACGTCTGGTATGACAAGTACCTTGAAAGCTAAAGCTAAGAAATATAATACGGATGCAAAAGAAAAGAACGAAGCACAGAAAGAATATGATAAAGCCAAAAAAGCAGACGAAAAGGCGTTGAAAAAGCTGAATACTGCGAAAGATACTAAGAATAAAGCATATTCAGGTTCTACAAAAGAGCAACAGATTCTTGCTACTACAAATGGTAAGAAAGCTTATGTTTATCAAAATATGCTTCTTACACAGGAAACAAGAAATCTTAAAGAACAGAACAAACAGCGTCAGTCAGCCTTGAAACAGGTAAATAAAAACTATAATGATGCGCTGAAAAATTCTAACTCTGCCAATGCAAGTAAAAAATCAGCACAGAAGAAACTGCTTTCCGACAAATCAGTTACTTCCAAATTGACTAAAAAGCAAAAAGCGGCACTCGAAGCCGGAAAGAAAGTAAGCACTACTGGTATCTCTGATCCTAAAGTTTTGAAAAAAATTGAGGCTTATAATAAAAAGGTCGCCAATGCAACTGATTTAAGCAAGAAACTCAAAATTCAGGAAGATGCTTTGGCTGATGCTACAAAAGAAGCGGCTAATGCCGAAGCCGAATACGCACAATCAATCGTAGAGAATGCCAAAAAGAAACTTGATAATATTGCCGCTTACTATGATTCATTTATGTCTCAATGGGAAAACAGAAGTTCCATGATTGAAACATATATGGATAGAATGCAGACACAAGGGTATAACCTGAGTACAAAATTCTATGAAGCACAGATTGAACAGGAACAATCTATTGTCGATAATCTCTCTGAGAAATATAAGGCAATGAAACGTAATTTTGAAGCTGCCGTACAGAATGGAGACATTACAAAAGGCACTCAAGAATATTACGAAATGAAAGATTCTGTTGACCAGGTGGCAAACAGCCTTGCTGAAGCTGAAAATAAAGTTTTTGAACTGCAAGCTTCTATTCGTGACCTCAAATGGGAACAGTTTGACCAATTACAGGATTCTATCAGCAGAATCACCAGTGAGTCAGACTTCCTAATTGACCTTATGAGTCACAAAGATATGTTCGATGATGATGGTAAGATGACTGAACAGGGACTTGCCACTCTTGGATTACATGGTGTTAATTATAATACTTACATGGCACAAGCTGATAAGTATAAGGAAGAAATGCTGAGAATCAGCGAGGAGCTTGCAAAAGATCCGTATAATCAGAAACTCATTGACCGTAAAAATGAGCTGGTAGATGCACAGCAAAAATCTATTCTTTCTGCTGAGAATGAAAAAGATGCCATGAAGGATCTGATTAAAGATGGTATCGAAAATGAATTAGATTCTCTTCAAGACTTGATTGACAAGTATCTTGACGCAATCCAGGCACAGAAAGACCTCTATGATTATCAGAAGAAAATTCGTGAGAAAACAGAGGAAATCGCATCTCTCCAGAAACAGCTTGCTTCATTACAGGGTGATAACTCAGAAGAAAACAAAGCTAAACTGCAAGAGTTAAAAAACAGTCTTAAAGATGCGCAAGAGGACTTAGAAGATACACAGTATGAGAAATTTATTTCAGATCAGAAAGAATTACTTGATAATCTTAAAAATGAGTATGAAGAAATTCTTAATAAGCGACTGGATAATATTGATGGTCTGCTTTCCGATATGATCTCAGAAATAAATAGTAATGCATCTCAAATTTCAGATACACTGAGAACAGAAGCCGCAAGTGTTGGTTATGATCTGTCTGCTGAAATGCAGAATGTGTGGAACGCCACAAATGACGTGAATGGTGTAATTGCCGCATATGATAGTAACTTCTCTTCCACTATGACTGGAGTTAGTTCTGCGATTGATGATATTTACAAGAGACAGCAAGAAATGATTAACGCCATTGATTCTATGGCTGGGAAATTAGTTCAAAAAGTACAGGAAGAAACGGAAGATCCTGTGACTGGTGAACTCGAAGAAGTAGAGCAAAAACCTGATAAAAATAAAGTTGCAGAAGGAAATCCTACACCAGACCCGCCAAAAGTCAGTGATAAGGATTCTATTAAGGACGCTGTGTTGGTTGATCCTGACGAACCAAAGAAAAAGCCAAACAAGACCAATGGAACAAAGACAGGTAATAATAAAGCCGAAGTAGGTGATAAAGTTACATTTGTTTCTGGCGTATATCATGCCGCTTCTGATGGTACTGGTGCAACTGGCAACTATTATCTTGGTAAAAAGGTTAAGATCACACGTATTAATAAAGGTTCTAAATATCCATATGCAATTGATTCCGCTGATGGCAAGACGCAACTTGGATGGGTAAAGCTCAGTCAGTTGAAAGGCTATGCTTCTGGATCAAAGAGTATTCCAAGTGACCAATATGGTTGGACTCAGGAACTTGGAACAGAGTCTCTTATCCGCAAAAGGGATGGTGCTATTGTCACACCGTTTGAACGTGGCGACATGGTTCTTGATGCTGATGCGACAAAGAATCTCTGGGATATGATGAATGATCCGTCTGGATTTATTAATGGAACTATTGACGATGAACTTTCCTCTCCTGTTTCTTCGATGGGTGTAGGTTCTAATACTGTAAATAATTTCGATAATATCACATTCGATTTGCCTAATGTAGTAGATTCTAAACAGTTTATGAACGAAATGATTAACAATAGAAAGTTTGAACAGTTAATAAGAACTATGACTGTTGATAGAATGTTAGGAAAAAGTTCTGCGTCAAAATATAAATTTAGAAAGTAAGTTAATTGGAGCTATATGTTTTTGCATGTAGCTCCTTTTATGTAAAAAAAAGGTGAAATAATGCGAAAAAATGATGAATGGAAAATGCGAAAAATTCAGAATCAAGAAAAGCAAATTGCCACTTTAGAAGAAGAAATCAAAATATTAAAATCTCATATTTCCAAAGATGGCACAACTGATCCTGATGAAGTCATTGATTTTAAACAGAAAATGAAATTGTGGAATGAGTTAATGGAAGAAACCAATAAACTTTCCGACGATTATCACGCACTGATTGATGAAATGAAAGAAATGCGAAAGATATCTATTAAGGCAATATATGGCGGAGGTCTTAGATATAAGATTGTCCGTTTACTTATGAAATAAAACAATACTAGGTGGTGAAATAATGAAAACAACAAATTTTGAATATGATGGAGTGCTTGCAAGCGATTACGGCTTTATGGTTTGTTCTTTTGATGATGGTGGAACAGATACTGTTGAGTATGGTTCATCCATTAATTTTGACACTGTATCAATGAGAAATGGGAAGAAATTTTCTCTTATAAACTCAGGTTATGATGATGCTGCTAATTTCACTTTTCAGATATGCAAAAATCCATCTGTATTCAATGATAGTGAAATGTATTTTACCATTGAAGAGCAACGAAAAGTATACAGATGGCTAAATAGAAACGATGGCTACCATGAATTAAAAATATTTACAGATGATTTTGGTGTGATTGTTTTTAATGGAAGCTTTAATATAAGTGCAATTACTTTAAACACAGAAATTGTTGGATTTGAGTTATCTTTTCAGATGGAAACTCCGTACGCAACACAAAATCGTAAAATTTTGCGAAAAAAATTTAATAAGCAGGGTTCATTTACGTTGATAGATGAGTCGGATGATATTGGTTACATTTATCCACAGCTACAAATTACCTGTAAAAGCGATGGAGATTTGAAAATCCATAACTCTGTAGAAAATCGAACAACTGTTATTAAAAATTGTAAATCCGGAGAAATTATTACATTTGATGAAAACTTAAACATACATACTTCTCTCCCATCACACAAAATATATAATGACTTTAATTTTGTATTCTTCCGTATTGCTAATACATACAAGAATAGAAGAAATATAATCACTGTAAATTTTGCTTGTGATATTGTACTTGAATATTATCCAATCGTGAAAGGGGTAGGACTTTAAATGAACATACATAAATTAAATTTTGATACCTCTGGTAATGTAGAGGATATAACTTTTATTTTGGCAACAAAAAATGGCGACAAAATCAGTAATCTTACTAACGTCACTAACATTGTTACAGAACATGCTATGAATAGTTATTCTAAATTTTCTTTCAATGCTCATAAGGAATTAAACAGAAATACTTTAAAATGTTGGAATGATATAAAAGATTTCAAGCTGATGTGGATTCCTGAGTGGGATATGTGGTTTGAAATATATGTAGAAATTGACGAAGAAAACGAAGATATAAAAAAGGTAACTGGCATATCTTTAGGCGAAGCTGAATTATCTCAGATAATGCTTTATAATATTGAGATCAATACAGAAACAGATATTTCCAGAGATGATTATAAAATCCCAACAACATTTTATAACCCAGATCATCCGGAGGCTTCATTAGTAAACAGACTTACTGAGAAAGCCCCGCATTACAGATTCGCCCACATTGATATAAGTCTGATGAATATTCAGAGGACTTTTACTTTTGATAAGAAGTCAATATATGATGCACTGCAAGAAGTCGCAGAAGAATTAAATTGTCTTTTTGTCTTTGGTTGTGGCAGTGATGCCAATGGAAAACCAGAAAGAACAATTTCTGTGTACGATCTTGAAGCCAATTGTAAAGACTGTGGACATAGAGATACCTTCGTAGATAAATGTCAAAAATGTGGAAGCACAAATGTGACAAACGGATATGGTGAATATACAAATGTATTCATTTCAAGGGATAACTTAGTAGAGGAAGTCACTTATACTACTGATGTCGATTCTGTGAAGAATTGTTTTAAACTTACTGCTGGTGATGATTTAATGACTGCTGCCGTTCGTTCCTGCAATCCGAATGGTAGTGATTATATTTATTATTTCAGTGATGCGGTACGTTCAGATATGTCCGAACAATTACAGGAAAAATTATCTGCATATGACAAGCTATATGAAGAATATCAGAAAACACATAAATTCTATATAGATTCTTCTTTTGTAGATAACTACAATGCCATTGTCACAAAGTATATTAAATATGATGATTCTTTAAAAAAGATTGAATCTCCTATTACTGGCTATTCAAAATTAATGCAGACATATTTCGATACAATTGATATGGTTCAATTCCTCAAAAATAAGCTGATGCCAAATATCACGAAGCCAGACAATAGCGCAAAATCTCAAGGTGAATATCTTATGGAAAACCTTCCATCAAGTGCCGCCACAACATCATTAAAGAATCTGTCTGTTTCAACTGCAAATAATATCATGATTTCTCTTGCGCAATCTATTGTCAAGGGTTCTTTTAAAATTACAGTAACAGAAACAACTCTTTCAAATGATGTTTGGAGAGGAAAATTCAACCTTAAAAGTTATTCTGATGAAGATGATACTTACACTTCTTCTCTTGTTTCAATTGGTATCAATGAAAATTATGAAGAATATGTAAGACAGAGAATTGAAAAGATACTCAATAAGAGCGATGATAATTATTATGATATTGTAGGACTTTTCAAACAGGATTTAACTGTTTTCAAATCAGAACTTAAGAAATATTGCCTTGACAGCCTGAATACATTTCAAAAATGCTGCCAGTCCTGTATTGATATTATGGTGCAACAAGGGGTAGCTTCGGATTCTTCCACTGCTACTACTTCTAATGCTATTAATGCAAAGGCGATATACAACAGCTTATATGTCCCGTATTACAACAAACTTAATGCTATTCAAGATGAAATCTTAGTTCGTGAAGATGAGGTATATACTGTTGAAGGAAAATACAACAACCAGAATGAATTAGTACGGGATGGTATGCAAATAGAAATCGAAAGAATCATAGGTGATGCTCAAGATACTTTGAATTTCCAGAATTTTATCGGAGATGAACTAAATAAAGAAATTTGTGCATTTCTCAGAATGGATGAATACTCAAATGACAATTATATCTCTGATGGTTTGGATAATACGGAACTTTTTCAGAATGCATTTGATTTTATCAATGTTGCGACAAAAGAACTGTATAAATCTGCCACACTGCAGCATTCTATCACTGGTACACTGAAAAACTTCCTGAGAATGCGTGAATTTTCTCCAATTGTAAACTCATTTAAAAACGGTAACTGGATCACAGTACAAGTGGATGATGAAATCTATAAATTGAGAATTGTCGAATATACGATAGATTTTAGTTCATCGCAAAATATTAATGTGACTTTCTCTGATGTTATATCGTCACAAGATTCTTCATCTGACATAAATAGTATCTTAGATCAAGCTTCTAACATGGCGACTTCCTACGGAAGCATTGTGCGACAATCCGACATGAACTCAAACTTCTCAAAGAAGATGTCTGACATGATCTTAAAAGGTCTGGATATGACAAATACCAAGATTGTAAGCAGTGCCGATAATCAGGATATTACATGGGACGAACATGGTTTATTATGCCGGGAATTTAATGATATCTTAAATGACTATAATCCATGCCAGTTAAAAATAATAAATCATGGTCTATATATAACAAATGACGGTTGGAAAAGTGCCAAGGCTGGTGTAGGTCAGTTTTATTATTTTGATCCAAAAGACAAAGCATACAAAGAAGGTTATGGCATAATAGCTGATACTCTTGTAGGTAATCTCATCCTTTCATCACAAGTGGGAATTTATAATGAAGAAAAGTCTATTGAAATGGACAAAAACGGAATTATAGTAACCACCAACACATACAACAAAAATGTGTTTACCATTAAAAAAGAAATAACAGATGATGAAGGAAATATAACCTATGAACGCCAGCTTTATATAGACGATAACGGAAATATTGTTCTTGGTGGTGGAGCTTCTATCTCATGGGACAATGTAATTGGCACTGACAAAGATGGAAAATCCAATTCTATGAGTAAGTTATTCAAGACTTTGAATGACACACTTAATGAGAAATATAATTATCTTTTAAACCAGGATGATAAAAAGGCTGAAACATGGTATCAATCCGGCGATCCTTCTGTAGACTGGACTACTGATGAGTTAAAAGCCAGACACAAGGGGGATCTTTGGTATAACACAAATGACCAGAAAACATATATTTTCACTGGAGAATCATGGGAGCTTACCAAGACTACGCCACCAGATGAAGTCTTTGATAAAATTGATGGAAAAGCACAAATCTTTGTTTCGCAGCCTAAACCACCTTATAATGTGGGAGATCTTTGGTTTGACAGCAAGACCTCTGATATTATGACCTGTATAAAGAAAAGAGATAGTGGCGATTATGTAGCTTCTGACTGGGAAAAACGTAATAAATATACGGACAACAGTGAACTCACTAATTTCGTAGAAAACATTTATACAAAGAATATCAAGGATCTGCAAAATCAAGTAGATGGACAAATTGAAACATTTTACTATGATTATGAACCGACGTTGCTGAATTATCCGGCTTCTGAGTGGACAAGTACAACCGAACGTGAGAAACATATAGGTGATTTATTCTACTGGAAAACAAAAGGCTACGCATATCGTTTCCTGTTGGATGGGGCTACTTGGAAGTGGCAGTTAGTTCAAGATACTGATATTACTAAGGCTATGGAAACTGCTGAAAAAGCGCAAGATACAGCAGATGGAAAACGTCGTGTATTTGTAACTGAGCCAAAACCACCTTATGATATTGGTGATTTGTGGACTCAGGGAACATCTGGCGATTTAATGAGATGTAAAATATCCCGTTCTATTGGAAACTTTGATTCTGCCGACTGGGAAAAAGCCACAAAATATACAGATGATTCCTCATTGACTTCCTTTATTAAGGGCGAATATGCGGAAACATTAGAGATAGTAAAAGGTCAGATTGATGAAAAAGCCGATACTTGGTATCAAGAAACAGATCCTTCAACTGCATGGACAACTGCAGATGATAAGAAGAAACATATCGGTGATTTGTGGTATGATACAAAGAATCAGAAAACATATATCTATGGTGCAAAAGGTTGGGAAGAAACTAAAACTAACCCTCCGGATTCCGTATTCGATAAGATTGACGGTAAAGCGCAGATTTTTGTTGCGCAGCCGAAGCCGCCTTATGCAGTAGGTGACTTGTGGTTTAACAGTAAAACTTCTGATATCATGACTTGTGTAAAAGCAAGAGCCACTGGAAATTTTGATTCTACTGACTGGGAAAAGAGAAACAAATACACCGATGATTCAAGTCTTACTGACTTTATCAATAATACCTACACTACTGATATTGGAAATATCCAGGATCAGATTGATGGTAAGATTGAGACATTCAGGCAAGAAACAGATCCTTCAACTGCATGGACAACTGCAGATGATAAGAAGAAACATATCGGTGATTTGTGGTATGATACCGCCACCAACGAAACATTTATGTACAATGGAGCTGGTTGGAGTCCTGTTGCTGGCACTGTTCCGGATGAAGTGTGGGGCAAAATTGATAGTAAATGTCAGATATTTACCGCACAGCCTAAACCGCCATACAACAAGGGTGATCTTTGGTTTGTTGGCAGTTCCGGAGATATTCTCACTTGTACTACTGCAAGAAAAGACGGGGAGTCATACGTCGAAACAGACTGGACAAAACAGAATAAATATACTGACGATACTACTGCTAACACCATAAAAAATGGTATTTTGAAGAGTACCTATATTGATAGCCAATGGGTAATTGCCCCAAATATCAAAGGCGGTCAGCTTCTTATTTCAAATAAAAGTGGCACAATTTCCGCACAAATTACCAGTGAAGGTAAGCTCATCGCAAAGGAAGGTGAGTTTTCTGGAAAGATTGTTTCGACTTCTGGTGAAATCGGCGGATTTAATATTGACAATTATTCTCTTTGGTCGGGACAGAATGTACTTGGAGGTTCTGGTGTATATATTTCACCCAAATACGGAATAAGCTGTAATAGCTCTTTTCAAGTTACTACTGGTGGAAAATTAACTGCTACTGATGCAGATATTACAGGAGATATTACAGCAACTTCTATTTATGCTCAGGATGCTTATTATATATATAACGGAACTCAAACTCAAAATGCAAAAGTTATTTGGTGTAATACTACACAATATGAATGGAATCCTTCAAAGGATGTCATAGATTTTGCGATAGGAACAAAGGACAAAGCATATTTAGATTTCTTGACATATACTTTGAACGGACACGTTAGCCGTGAGGCTTCTTTATGTACAACGTCAACGACAAGTGATGGAGCAATTGTCAGATGCTCGTCAACTGATGGCATATCAAAAGTGTGTTTTCTTGCACAGACATCTGGAGTTTCAAATGTAGCCGCCGTTCAATTGCGTGTATCTGCTACAAATGGATGTTGTTTTATGCCGGGTGAATTTGATGATAGGTCTTATGATGGAAAAATTAATCTTGGAATATCAACAAATAAATGGAAACAAGTATATACAAAAGATTTATATGTAGATACTATTCATTTCACACAAAACAATTCATCTATGTCTACTGCAAGTTCTGGTGGTGTGAGTGGAAATTATATCCCTATGACTGGTACATCGAAAGATTACAATGATTATGTTAAATCCCCTGTAACCGGAACAGTTCATATGAAAAATAATAATGGATGGGATTTATTAAATACAGATGGCTATGAAGTAACAGGAATTTATTGTAATAAATCTAATCAAGTTATTATTGGAGACAATCCATATAAAACCATTGTCAGAGGAAAGAGCATCCAGCTTGGGAATAATGATACCATTATAAATATACCATATTTAGATAATTATACTTCTGCAAATAAGTATCTTGTGGCTGACAATAGTGGAAATATAGGTTGGAGAAGTGTCACTCAAGGAAAAACTTACAATCTGGCAAATGCAAGTACCTATGGTGTTATGTGTTTGTATAATTATACTGGAAGTTACACAGATGGTACTATGACACAAAAAGCAATTACCGAAGCAATTAATAATGCCGGAGGTGGCGGTAGCAGTTATTATGCCGGAAGTGGACTATACTTATCTGGATCTACTTTTAATATTGGATATAATTCAAGATATTCCGCAGATTTTTATGTAGGAAGTAACAGCAATCATTACGCATTTTGTCCAACGTTAGCCAATAATGCCGGAGATACGTATAGATTATATTTAGGTGGAAATGGTGGAAGCACACATCCTTGGTATAAAGTTGTCACCAGAGATGGTATGCAGCAATTATCGGATGGACGATTCAAAATTGATAAATGCATATTGAATGATGATTTTTACGATATGTATATGTCATTAAAGCCAACGAAATATAAAGTGTTGCATGATGAAGATAGCGGTATTCATTTTGGATTTGTAGCACAAGAAGTAGAGGAATCATTAAAAACAGTTGGACTTGATGCGTCAAATTGCTCAATAGTATCTTGCGATGAGTCCCAATCGTATGAAGGTGGTTATGTATATGGTCTATCGTATAATGAATTTATACCATTTAACACATATATGACACAAAAAGCACATCTCCGCATTGATGAACTTGAGAATGAAATCAAGAAACTGAAGCAAATAATTAATTCATTACAGGGAGTCGCGTAAAACGTGGCTCTCTTTTATTATAGAAAGGAAATATTATGAAGTATAAGAATATTGAAATTGTAAACATTGTAAAATTTTTAGATGGTATTTCTGAAAAGAAACTTCCACAAAAAATCAGCTATGCAATTATGCGAAACACAAGTAATTTCCAGAAAGAATATAATTACTATGAACATGCACTAAAAAAAATACTAGAAAGCTACAAGGATTTCTTTGTAAAGAAATCTGATGATGAATTAATGATGACTTCTATTGGTGTACCATTAGTAGATGACAAACACATGAATGAATATGCTGAAGAAATCCAGGAACTTCTTAACATTGAAGTTGAAATACAAATTTACAAAATTGATAGTAAAGATTTCGACTATGAAGATCCTAACGGAAAATATGATGTATTAACAGTCAAAGAATTATTACAGTTGACCAATTTGTTCTGCAAGGAAGATAAACAAAATAATGACTCAGAGGGAATATCAGAAAAAGATACAGATTGAACGGCATAAAAATCAGCAAGCGAAAATGCGACAAAACATACGCAACATTCGCAATAAACGTAAAAAGCCGCACAAACTGAATCTGTCATACTCCAAGTTTGTTTTACTTGGAATGATTATTATGTGTTTTCAAATTGTACTCTTCTGTGAGTATGCAATTATTACATTGGCAGATACAAGTGCCATGTATGCACTTATTGGAATCCCTGTCGCTTTAGCCCCGATTATTTGGGGATATTATAGCAAATCAAAAGCCGAAAATACTTCCGGTGGCATTGTTTATGATATGGCAATGCGAAACGTAGAAGATAATTCTGTTTGTGGTTCAGAAGAAGATTCTGATGGTGCAGTTGGATAAAAGGAGATTTTTATTATGAATATTTTAGATGGAATTAAAAATTTTTTAAATCTGATAAATGACAACTGGACTTCTATTATTGTAATCATAGGTCTATGTGTAGTTATTAAAAATAAAGCCAGTGATTATTTTAAGAAATCAGATGATGAAAAAATTGCAATTGCAAAGGATCAATTGAAAAATATCATTCTGCAAAAAATCACAGAGGCGGAAAAAGATTATGCAGAATGGTCTAAGGCTGGAAGTATTAAGCGTTCACAGGTAATTGAAGAAATTTACAAAGAATATCCTGTTTTACAGAAAGTTGTCAACCAGGAAGAACTTGTAAAATATATTGATGAACTGATTGATTCTGCATTACCAGAGTTGCGTAAAATCTGGGAACAGAGTAATATTACTACTTCTACAACTGAAACAGTAACAAAATAATTGATTAATAAATGGGTAGTGCTTTTGATGCACTGCCCTATTTTTGAATAGGAGGTATTTTTATGTCTGTTATTCTTACAGCTACTCAAAAAGAAGTAATCAGAAAGATTATTTATGCAGTAGAAACGGGTGGTCAAGTATACGGGAATGTTCGTTATGATGATTTCACAGAAGCTTATGCAAACTCTTCTATTGAACATGCAATTACCATTGGCGGTGGTGCTTGGTATGCAACGGAAGCCCAGCGATTATTAAAACTGATTCGTACTAAAAATCCTACAGTATTCAAAAAATTAGATACTGCCGGAATAGGTATTGACCTTGATACAAAAAATTGGGCTACATATAAAGTTCAAAAAGGATCAGATAAGGCAAAATGTATTAAAAAAATCATTGGTTCTGCAACAGGTATAAAATGCCAGGATTTATTGATTGATGAACAAATGCAAGCATATGTAGATGAAGTTTCTGCATTGGGTGTTACAGATATACAAGCACTTTTGATGTGTGCAAATTTCAGACATCAGGGCGGTTTATCTGCAGTCAAACGTATTCTTGCTAAGACACAAAAGCCATATACGTTAAACAATGTTTATAAGGCATGTCAATCCGACACTGGAAATCAGGTGGGAGCTTATAAATTACGACAGAAAATGGTTTATGAGTCTCTGAAAAAATATATTACAGACAAAGGAAATAATACTAATATGACAACAAAAGCAATCAACGCCGTTATTAACATTGCTTTAGCAGAGGTTGGTTATTTAGAAAAAGCAACGAATGCAAATCTTGATGACAAAACTGCGAATGCTGGAAGTAATAATTATACTAAATATTGGCGTGACATTTATCCAGCATATCAGGGACAGCCTTGGTGTGCTTGTTTTGTTACTTGGGTGTTTGTTATAGCATTCGGAAAAGCTATGGCTCAAAAATTGCTTAAACACTATCCATATGTATATTGCCCTACTATGGCAGATTTATTTACTTTAAATGCAAATCCAAAAGTGGGCGACATTGTAATTTTTAAACATAATGGTGTTTTCACACATACTGGAATTGTAATAAAAGTTTCCGGAGATCAATTCTGGACAGTCGAAGGAAATACAAGCGGTGGATCAACTATTATTGCAAATGGCGGCGGAGTATGTAAGAAAACATATTTCAATAGCAACTTACCAGGAACAAAATTTATTACTCCTGATTATTCTAAGGTGCAAGAAATAAAAAATGAAGGAAATGATACGCCAAGTATTTCTACTCCAACTATGTTAAAAATGGGTAGTAATGGTTCTGCAGTAAAAGCATTACAAAAGAATCTGAATACCTTAATTAAAGCTAAATTAACTGTTGATGGTGAATTTGGCACTGCCACATACAATGCTGTTATCAAATTTCAGACGAAATATAAACTGACTGCAGATGGGATTGTTGGTGAAAATACTCAGAAAAAAATTAACTCATTACTCAAAAAGAAGAATAGTTCCACTGCTACTACTCATTCAACTAAAAGTGTTGTAGGAGAAGTTACAGCAAATGAATTAAATGTACGTTCATGGTATGGAATAGATTCTTCCACAGGTAAAAAATACCCTACTATTGTTTCTTACCCGAAATTAAAAAAGACAAATCGTGTAAGCATTCTTGCTACATATAAGGTCAACGGTGAAACATGGTATAAAATTGCCATCAATAATGCTGCCACAAAGAATAAAGATGTAATCGGCTTTGTCTGTGGAAAGTGTGCTGATGGAACATATGTAAAAATAGTATAACGTAGTTTGGGAGATCTACTCTCCCACTACGGAAAAGAGGAAACATAAATGTTAGATTATTTAGAATATTTGAATGTTCCAACAAAAGTTGCACTTGCTATGGTGATTGTGTTTTTTTGTGTGCAACTTATTGGTGGATTCCTTGATATGAAAGGAAAAGTTGTTCCAGAGTATCTTAACATAAAAGCATATTTTTCACGTAAAAAAAGAGAACGTGAAGTTTTACATCAGATGCCATCGGCACTAGAAAATGTAAAGCAAACACTTGATAATTTTAACCAGCATTACAGTTCTGATAATATTGGTAAACGTGATGAATGGATTGAAAAAGTTAATAGGTGTTTGGAAGAAAATGATAGATGCATTAAAGAGTTAAATAAAAAACTTGATAGAAATAATGAAGATACTCTCACTCTGCTAATTGAAAGTAAAAGAAGTACAATTATTTCGTTTGCATCAAAAGTAATTGACCGTGATAGCAAGGTAACAAAGGAACAGTTCAATCGTATATTCCGTTTATACAAGGAATACGAAGATATTATTGCACAAAACAAATTGACAAATGGTGAGGTTGATATTGCGTATCGTATTATCACAGAATCTTATGAAGAACATATGAGAGATCACACATTTGTTGAAGATGTTTTGGGGTATAATGCTTAAATATTGAAGGAGGTGTTTGAATGCTAGACGCAATAATGTATGACAGTTTTGGAACACAAATCACATATTTAGTGCAATGGGATGTAGACCAAACAGTTTCATTTGAGGGCGTAAATATAAGCACAAATACCGCCCCCATAGTACACTTTTGTAATAAAAATAGTGATAAAGCTTTGGGTGTACAGTCAACCTTGGATGATGGCGTTATCAATGTAAAGATACCAAATATTTTATTAAAAGAAGCCGAAACAATTGTTGTTTATTTTTACTCAAATAATAGATCAGTAGAAATAACAAAAATTCCTGTACGCCCTAAACCGCAACCGAACGACTATTTCTATTCAGATAATGTTGAAGTTGTCACTTTGTCAGAACTGATTGCTCAAGTAAAATCATTAGATTCTACTGTTAAAACTAACGAAGTAGTTAGACAAAACAATGAATCCACAAGAGTAAATAGTGAAAATAAACGCATCGCATCTGAGAGTACAAGAGAAAAAAATGAAACTGCCAGAGTAACCGCTGAAAGCTCTCGATCAACTGCAGAAAAAACAAGAGCTTCAAATGAGGATAACCGTGTTGCTGCTGAAAAAGAAAGAAACACAAATGAGAGTGCCAGAAAATCAAACGAAGATGCACGAAAAAAATCAGAAGAGACACGATCTTCAAATGAGTCTGTACGCATCGAAAATGAAAATGCTAGAAAGTTAAGTGAGAATGAACGTATTTCTGCTGAAAATAATCGAAGTTCAAACGAATCTGTCAGAAATGATAGCGAAAACAAACGTATAGCAGCAGAGAAAACAAGAGTTAGCAATGAAAATACAAGGCAGAGTAATGAATCAACTAGACAGACAACTTCTGCTGAGACAATTCAAAAATGCCTTGATGCTCTTGAAAAAGTTAAAAATACTGTAGATGCTTTGGAGTCATCTTATCAAAAAGTTTCAGCTTCTGAAGCAAATGTCGTACAAATAGAAAAAGATATTATAGCTGTTCAAAACGCAATCAATGAAACAAAAGGTGAAATTGATGAGATGGTTAAGAACTATTTGATTTCTGAAACACAAAATATGTTGAATGAAATCAAAAGATATCTTGAAGAAATCCAAAATGCAAAAATTGGTCTTTCATTAAATGTATCTGCAGGCGATGCTCACAGTTTTGATGTGCAAAATATTATGGGCGGGAATGCTTTTACCATTGATTCTTATAAATATGAATCTGGTGATTCTACAACAATAGATGATTAACAGGAGGTATTGATATGGGACTTGTCTCTTTAAGTTCTTTTGTCGGAACTGTTGATGCTGACAAAAATCTTGTAGAACAGTTTAAAGCTGAACAAAAGAAAAAGCATCCAACATTAAATTTCGATGAAATAAAAAAATTGGCGATTCAAGCTCCGGAAGCAACTGAGTTCTCAATTAATGGTGAGAATTTTGTAATGCCATCAACGGGGATTTTTGAACTTGGTTATGGATTGGTTGATGTATATGAATTAATTTTTAAAACAAGTGTTGATGCCAATATTGTCTATATGTTCTAAGGCGGTGATTACATGAACATTTTAGATTGCAGCATATTTGGATCTGGTGGAATTTTTGGTGGTGGATATCATATATCATCAGAAGTACCAGATGAAAAAATTGCTGAAATATTAGCTGGATATAATATCTATATTCAAGCTGGAAACGCAACAACTATAGAAACTTTAACAATTATTGATGGAGGCACTGCCACAAGCGAAGATTTATTGTCTTTTTCTGGTGGCAGTTCTTTAGATTAAAAATTAGGAGGAACGGTAGATTATGGCTACATCTACAATTACTTTAAAGGCTGATACTACTGCCAATTGGGAAAGTAGTAACCGTATTCTTGCGCTTAATGAGCCTGCGCTTGAAAGAACAACCGATGGATATATTAATATGAAATTCGGTGATGGGGTAACTCCCTGGAATAAGCTTGGATATGTGTTTAAGTTAAAAACATTAGAAGAACTTAATGCTTCTGCTAGTACAAGTTCTTCAAGTGCATCTGAACAGGTAACACTTGCCAAAGCGGAATTAGCAAAATGTGTATCAGAATATGAAAAAACAAAAGAGATTTCAGATGGTTTAGTAGATAAAATCCAACTTTTATCAACCAATGCTGAGAGTGCTACGACAAGGGCTAATAATGCCGCCGCTGCTGCGGAAGCTGTTACTGCTGAGAAAATTGGTATTAACGATAGCAAGGCTGGTGCTGGAACTACATATAGTTCAAACAAAATTGAGTCTATGTTAAAAGTTCTTAATACAAATCGCCCTAAAGAATGGGGAGTACGTTTCCCACTTTACAGCGTTGGTTCTAATCCAAAAGGCGAACGTCTTGGTGATGCTGTTGGACTGGTTGCAAATGTTGGAACTGATTCTGCAACTGCTTATAATGATTTTGATTATCTCATGCCTTGGAAATCTCGTAGAGTAAATGGTCATTGGGATGGAAAAGATTTTATTATAACCGCAATTGAAGGAGAACCTAATTTTGCTGTTGATGGATCAAACGGAAGTGTATATGCTGAAAGACATTTATTCTATTACAAATATGTATTTACAGATACTTATTATGAGATATGGATTTCAGATCAACACTTAGATGGATATGAAATTCCTGAAAGATTTATTAATATTGATAAATCAATCATGCAAACATATTACTATCCATGTTACAGAATTAGCAAAGATTCTTCTGGAAACCCGGTTTCTGTTTCCGGAAAAGATATAATGTTATCTCTTTCATATTCTGGATATAAAACACTTGCAAGAAAACTTGGAACTAATTTCCACATTGAAACTACTAAAGACAGACAGATTAATGAACTTCTGTTTTATGTAGAATTTGCAACACGTAACTCACAAGATATTATGTATGGTGCTGCAAATATGAGATACAATGCTGATGATCTCGCTACAGTTGCAACTACTAATGGAAACAAATTTATTTGTTCAAATTCAGTTGCCGGGAACTATGTCGTTGGTCAAACTATTGTAATTGGTTCTACAAAGAATGGTTCTGAAATTGCGAACAACAGAAGAATTACTGCAATCGAGACACATGATGCTTCTAATAAGGCTATTGTATTTGATGGTGCTGCTGTAAATGTTGCTGTCGGAAACTTTATCTCTTCAAGATGCTGGTTCTCCGGTGGTACTGACAAAGTGCTTACCCCATCTGGTAGCTCTGTATCAAATTCATCTGGCAGATATCAGATGCGTTATAGATATGTGGAAGATCTTTGGGGAAATCAGTGGGCTATTATAGCTGACGTATTAATTCAGGATCATCAAGCATATGTTTGTAAAGATCCTACCAAATTCGCAGATTCTATAACATCCGATTATGAAAAAGTTGGATATGTTAATGCTGCTACTGACGGATGGACTAAGGAATTAGGATGGGATAAAGCACATCCATATGTACGTTTACCTTTTGTTGTTGGTGGTTCAAACACTACATACTTCTGTGATTACTATTGGCAGAATGGCGGCTTGCGTGTTGCTTGCGTTGGCGGTCATCTGCCTTACGGTACGAGCGATGGTTTGGTGTTTTGGAGTTGCACCGGCGGCGTTGGTGCTGCCGGGTTTCATATCGGGGCGCGTCTCTCTTATACTGCCTAAACGGGGGAATGGGGGTGGTCAACCCCCACTTTATATAAGGAGTCGCAACTGACTAATTTTTGGTGATAGTATTGGTTTTACCTTTACTATCACTCTTTTAAATTTTAAACAAATATTTTACAAAGGAGAAAATTTCTTTTTCTTTGTCTTTTTTATCCAGAATTTTAATCGTGTGATTAGGTATTTAGAATGTTTGAATATTGCATAACGTAATGTTTTGTTGCGACAAACGGTGATATTCTCCTATTCATACTGAACACAATAAAAAGTAACTGGTGTTCTATCTGCATTTGGATTTGATTAGGAGTTAATTGATTTGCCATAAACTGTTAAGTTTTGGCAAAAAATTATAGCATAATCAATGGTATTTATAAATGGGGATTTTGTGTATTCGGCGGCTTGCGTGTTGCTTACGTTGGCGGTAATCTGAATAACGGTACGAACGATGGTTTGGTGTATTGGAATTGCAACAACGACGTTGGTAATGCCTGGTTTAATATCGGGGCGCGTATTTCTCATAATATTTTGATAATTATGTACACAATCTACCTACCTTTGAGTAGGTTTGCCTTACCGCTTGGTAAAAATTGTCGATGCAGGAGAGGTTAGTAAGATATTTATATCACAATTCCTTTCAGACAAGAGAAAGAAAATAATATGTATGAGGACATATCGAGCAAAAGATATAACCGATATACATTTGATTATACAAGCTATTTACATGGCATTTAAAGGTAAATGGCATAGAACTGAAACTCGCCGTATTTTAAGAAAGTGCGATGGGAATACAACTGATGAAAAGTGTGCTCATCTTGCAAAATCCATTCAACAAACAATAATTCAAATGGATCGTGAACCTGATGTATATAAAGTTTCAGAAAGAATGGATGCAAATACACGCAAAATTAGGCAAATAGCTTCTACAAGTGTGTATTCGCAAATATATCATTGGCTACTTGTATTGGCATGTCAAGATATTTTTATGAAACAAATTTATGTTCATCAGTGTGCTAGCATTCCAAAACGCGGCGGCACATATGGAAAGAAATTTGTTGAACGATGGTTGCAAAATGATAAGAAAAATACAAAGTATTGCTTAAAAATTGACTTTAAGAAATGCTATCAGCATATACAACCGGACATTGTGATGAAGCTATTAAGAAGTAAGATTCGTGATAAGAATGTTTTATGGCTTGCGGAAACTATATTATATTCATATGATGATGGGCTTCCTATTGGTAGTGTTACATCTCAATGGCTATGTAACTTTGTAATAAGCTATATCTGCCACTACTTAAAAGAAACGTTAAGTGTAGAGTATTGTATTTTCTACATGGATGATGGATGTATATTTGGAAACAATAAAAAGAAATTGCATAAAATCAAAAGGAAACTTGACGAATACTGTGCCTCTTTTGGATTGGTAATAAAAGATAATTGGCAAGTGTTTAGAGTTGATTATATTGACAAGAAGGAATCTGCCAGGATGGGTAAAACCATACATAAAGGCAGATTTGTTGATTTTATGGGATATAAATTCTATAGAGATCACACGGAAATCCGTAGAGCTACGTCTTTGCGAATCCGAAGAAAATTTAAAAAGGCACGCAAACGCATACAAAATAAAGAACAATTAAGTTCAAGGTTGTGTGCTGGTTGCCTTTCATATATGGGAGCTATTAAACATACAGATTCATTTCATTTTTATAACAAATATATAAAAGACGTGGATCTAAACATTTTAAAAGGAGTTATTAGGAATAATGAGAACGGAAAGCAATATCAGACCGGAAGAGGTTGTAATCGAAAGAACTGGAACAGGAATGTGCGAAGTAATTCTCAACACAAATATCCAGGAAGTTGAACGTGAAAATATTCAAATGGATAATACCGATAGTCTTGCCACTATGACGGTTTATGAATATGATTCATACAGATTTGAATTATCATACAGAAGTGGATTGAAAGAGGAAATTAGTAATAATCTTTCTGACTGGATTAAATATGCGAAAAAGGAAGAAGAATTACCACAGGAACTGAGCGACAAAGAAAAAATTGAATATTTGTTGAAGAAAAATGCCACACTCACCGAAGATAATGAAATGTTAAAAGGGTGCATTATGGAAATCGCTGATGTGGTGTTTGCATAATAACAGGAGGTAAAAAATATGAGGATGATTGTAAAATTGTATCTCGACAAAATTCTTGCCGGAGATATAACACTTGGGGATGTCCCAAAGAAACTGCAAAATGAAGTAAAGAAAGAATTAGAAAAGGCAGTACGATGAAAATTCGTAAAGCATTTTTATTTTTCTTGTTGGATGTATTTTTTAAGGAGGAAGCTGCTATGTTAGTAAGACTTTACGCAAGCGAAATTATTTTGGAGAAAATTACTATTGATGATGTACCTAATAAACTGAAAGATAAAGTTAGAAAATATCTTGAAGATATGGGATATGAAGTATAAATAAATTTAAAGGGCGCAAGTATTAACTTGTTGCCCTTTATTTTTTACGCATTAAATGAAACTTTTTACAAATCTAATAAAACTAATATAATGATATAATCTGTTTGTCGGAAAATGACAAATATTATATTTCTCTTCTATTCTTGAATGGTTGTTACAATTCCATCTTTGAAATAAATATATCTATGTTTATTCAAAAACTTATACACCCATTGCTCTGATGTGCCATATTCATTAGTGGTTTTATTAATATCATATGGTTTACCCCATGTTGAATTTTCCACTTCTTCAGAAGTCATTCCTATAGCCGGAGCGACTTTTGGCGTTTCTGTTACAACATTTATTTCGTCTGGATTTTTTGGTTCGGTATTATCAAATTTTTCTCTATTTTCTTCATTCCATCCAATTGAACCACTTCCTCTGCAAAGTCTAAATTGATAATCGTTATTTCCGTAAAATTCAGTTGTTCCATCACATATGTAATAAGATGCTCCAAATACTTCTTCTAGCTTATTACTTATGTTAGTATATTCTTCGCCCTGAATGTATTCTCCATCATTTGTATTAAGTTGTATTATGAAATCCGTGATTGTTTTGTCGTCCCATCCTAAACGAACGTAGATCATCCCTTTATGACCATAAAGAGATCCTTCCCATAAATCATGCGAGAAATCACGATAATTCCATTGGCTTGTGTCAACATTTAATATTGATACATCTCTGCCGATAAACTTGGTATATTCTGTAAATTCATTTGGAATACTATTATCTTTTTTATCATTAATATTACATTCTTCTGATGTGATATCATTACCACTGTTAATATCAATTTCTTGCACGCTTCTATGTTGCGATTTTTCAACTGCATTAACACTAATGCCGCCAGTTACTCCGTATACAGATGTACTTATGCTATTCATTACCAATGTTGCCATAATTATAAAAAATGTTTTCTTTTTCATTATTTTCCCCTCCACTATTATTAGTAATATTATTATAATTTTATCACAACATGTAATTGATATCAAATATTTATTATAGATTATTATTTGTAATTCATAATTTTTTATGAATAAAAATAGCCCCACAATGCGATTTCTCACACGTGGGGCATTTTCTCTGTTTGGACATATAAGACACTACGTTTTATTCATAGTATCTATGGAATACTCACATAAAAATGCTTACATTGATATCTTCCCATCGGAAAATCCTATGTTTTGTTGAATATGTGTATAAATAGGATTTTGCATCAGCTAAATTTATAACATATTCATACATTTTTGTGAAAGAATTATTTCCTACCTTCGTTAATAGCTGCCTGTGCTGCTGCAAGACGAGCGATCGGTACACGGAATGGTGAGCAGGATACATAGTTAAGACCGATCTTGTGGCAGAATTCTACAGAAGACGGATCTCCACCATGCTCGCCGCAGATACCTACGTGAAGGTTCGGGTTAACCGGTTTGCCGAGTTCGATAGCCATCTTCATCAGCTTGCCAACGCCAACCTGATCCAGTTTTGCAAATGGATCGTTCTCAAAGATCTTAGCGTCATAGTATGCATTGAGGAATTTACCTGCATCATCACGGGAGAAGCCGTATGTCATCTGAGTAAGGTCGTTTGTACCGAAGCAGAAGAAGTCTGCTTCTTTAGCGATCTCATCAGCTGTAAGAGCAGCTCTCGGGATCTCGATCATTGTACCAACTTCATACTGAAGGTCAGAACCAGCGGCTTTGATCTCAGCATCAGCTGTCTCAACTACGAATTTCTTAACATATTTAAGCTCTTTTACATCGCCAACAAGTGGGATCATGATTTCCGGTTTGATTGTCCAGTCCGGATGAGCTTTCTTAACTTCGATTGCTGCGCGGATAACTGCTGTTGTCTGCATCTTAGCGATTTCAGGATAAGTAACAGCAAGACGGCATCCACGATGTCCCATCATCGGGTTGAACTCATGAAGAGAAGCGATGATAGTCTTGATCTGCTCTACAGTTTTGCCCTGAGCATCTGCAAGTTTCTTGATGTCAGCTTCATCTGTAGGAACGAACTCATGAAGAGGCGGATCCAGGAAACGGATAGTAACAGGGTTACCTTCCAGAGCTTCAAAGAGACCTTTGAAGTCATCCTGCTGATATGGAAGAACTTTTGCAAGTGCTTTCTCTCTCTCTTCTGCTGTTTCGGAGCAGATCATTTCACGGAATGCATCGATACGTCCCTCACCGAAGAACATATGCTCTGTACGGCAAAGACCGATACCTTCTGCACCAAGCTCTACAGCTTTCTTAGCATCTGCAGGAGTATCTGCGTTTGTACGAACTTTCATTGTTCTGTACTTGTCAGCCCATGCCATGATGCGTCCGAACTCACCAGCGATTGTAGCGTCTACAGTCGGGATGATTCCGTCGTAGATGTTACCGGTTGTACCATCGATGGAGATGAAGTCTCCTTCGTGGAATTCTTTACCAGCAAGTGTGAATTTCTTGTTTTCTTCGTCCATAGCGATATCACCGCATCCGGATACACAGCACTCACCCATACCACGGGCAACAACTGCTGCGTGAGATGTCATACCACCACGAACTGTCAGGATACCCTGAGCAGATTTCATACCTGTGATGTCTTCCGGAGATGTCTCAAGACGTACAAGTACAACTTTCTCTCCTCTTTCAGCCCATTCAACAGCGTCATCAGCTGTGAATACGATCTTACCGCAAGCAGCTCCAGGAGAAGCGCCAAGGCCTTTACCCATTGGTGTAGCAGCTTTCAGAGCAGCAGCATCAAACTGTGGGTGAAGAAGAGTATCAAGGTTACGTGGGTCGATCATAGCTACAGCTTCTTCTTCTGTTCTCATTCCCTCATCAACAAGGTCACAAGCGATCTTTAAAGCAGCCTGAGCTGTTCTCTTACCGTTACGTGTCTGAAGCATATACAGTTTACCATGCTCTACAGTAAACTCCATATCCTGCATGTCTCTGTAGTGTTTTTCAAGTGTTTCGCAAACCTGTTTGAACTGTACGAATGCTTCCGGGAATTTCTGTTCCATTTCGGAGATGTGCATAGGTGTACGAACACCGGCAACAACGTCTTCACCCTGAGCATTTGTAAGGAATTCACCAAACAGACCGTTAGCTCCTGTAGCAGGGTCACGTGTGAAGGCAACACCTGTACCACAGTCATCACCCATGTTACCAAATGCCATCATCTGTACGTTAACTGCTGTACCCCAGGAATACGGGATATCGTTGTCACGACGATATACGTTCGCACGTGGGTTGTCCCAGGAACGGAATACGGCTTTGATAGCACCCATTAACTGTTCCTTAGGATCAGTTGGGAAATCAGCACCGATTTTTGCTTTATATTCAGCTTTGAACTGTTCAGCTAATTCATGAAGGTCTTCTGCAGTAAGTTCAACATCCTGCTTAACACCTCTTTTAGCTTTCATCTCATCGATAAGTTCTTCGAAATATTTCTTTCCGACTTCCATAACTACATCAGAGTACATCTGGATGAATCTTCTGTAGCAGTCCCATGCCCAACGAGCATTGCCGGATTTTTCAGCAAGTACGTTAACAACGTCTTCATTTAAACCAAGGTTCAGGATAGTATCCATCATACCTGGCATAGAAGCTCTCGCACCAGAACGAACGGAAACAAGCAGAGGATTTTCTTTGTCACCGAATTTCTTTCCGGTAACTCCTTCCATTTTGGTGATTGCTTCCATGATCTGAGCCATGATCTCATCATTGATCTGTCTTCCGTCTTCATAGTACTGAGTACAAGCTTCTGTTGTGATTGTGAAGCCCTGAGGTACAGGAAGACCAAGGTTTGTCATTTCAGCAAGGTTGGCACCTTTACCACCCAGAAGGTTTCTCATATTAGCGTTACCTTCTGTAAACATGTAAACCCATTTTGCCATTTTACATTTTCCTCCTAAATTATTGTTCTTTTGTAACTATTCAGCATTCTGTTGTGAAGTAACTGAACAGCCACACCTTTCGCACATAAGTAAATATATGTTTCTTATACGCACATAATTATTTTATAGAATTTGTGTCATTTCGTCAAGGTTATTCTGCTAAAATTAGCTAAAATTTTTATACATTCTGCATAAAGTGATTTATTTTATTATTCTTATTATTGTTAAGGTTTTCTCAGTCCTTTATTCTGGTCTTTATCTGCATTTTTCTCTCACATCTCATATATAACAGGAAAAAACGGGAAGCAAAACAGATAAGTTGATCTGCCCGGCTGCCCGTTTATAATTTTTATCAATTATTTCTTTCTGCCTTTTTTCATGTTCAGTACCAGATGTCTCGGCATACCATTTACCATAATAGGCTGATAATCTCCCTGGATCAGAGGTTTAATATAGTCTACAAAATCCTTAGTTACGTTTGTAGCATCTTTATTCATCCATTCTCTCGGAACAAGTTTCTCCTCATTTGCGATTCTGTGTACATCGTAGATACCTGTAGCTGCCATGTAGGGATCATCGGAAACACGGTCGATAACAACCATCTTACCTGTGTCACCTTCATCTGCAGCTTTAACTGCAGCACCACCTACCATGAATGCTTCATCAATATCCACTCTGGATGCCATATGGGAAGCACTTCTCTGTAATGTGGAAAGTTCAACAGCTCTTGTCTTGCATCCGCACTCCGCTGCCAGGAAGTTTGCCAGATAAGTGGCTGTTCCCTGAAGCTGTTTGTGTCCAAATGCATCCACATAGTCTCCCACGCTTCCAAGCTCACATACATATCTTCCGTCTGCCAGCTTGATTCCCTCGGAAACTGCGATTACAATAGATGCTTTTTTATTCAGAAGATCTTTTACTTTTGCAAGGAATTTCTCAACATCAAAAGGCACTTCCGGCAGATAGATCAAATCCGGTCCGTCGCAGTCCTCAGATTTTGCCAGTGCTGTGGCACCTGTAAGCCATCCGGCATTACGTCCCATGATCTCCATGATCGTAATCATATTTTTCTTATAAGTAAGTCCCAATGCATCGCGGATCACTTCTTTTGTGGATGCGCCGATATATTTTGCAGCACTTCCGAATCCGGGTGTATGGTCTGTCAGCGCCAGGTCATTGTCGATTGTTTTCGGAACACCAAGGAACTTCTGAGTCTGTCCTGTAAGAATCGCATAATCAGACAGTTTCTTGATCGTATCCATGGAATCATTTCCGCCAATGTAGATAAACGCATAGATATCCAGTTTATTTAAGATCTCAAAAATTTTCTCATAAATTGCTTTATCTTCGTGAATCTCAGGAAGCTTGTAACGACAGGAACCTAAAAATGCAGATGGTGTTCTCTTGAGTAATTCGATATCCAGTTCTGAATGAATCTGTGTTGACAGATCAATATACTGTTCATCCAACAGTCCCTGAATGCCGTGAAGCATTCCGTATACTTTGTCAAATCCTCGTTCAATGGCATTCTTATAAACTCCGGCAAGACTGGAATTGATTACTGCAGTAGGTCCTCCTGATTGTCCAACAATGATATTTCTTTTTTTCGCCATAGCAATGACCTCCTTGTTTTCACGTTTTGTTCATTATGTCTTAGAGTGTGTCTGAAAAATGCTTTACGCAAGATGTGCGTCACAATTTTTCAGACGCGCTCTGGTCCCGCAGGACTCGTTTAGGTAAATTGTAACAAATATTTTTTTATTCGTCAATCATTTATTGTGGTTTTTACACATATGATTTCTGTGTTTCGTCACTATATCAGTGTATTTTTCAATTTACCACGACATTTCAGATCTATTTTTGTATATTTATAACTATAATTAATCCGGCCCATGTGTTATACTTATAGACAGATTGATTCCGGCATCAACTTATAGCAATCAAAACCTTTTTTAAAATTGCCGGACATCAATGTCCGTGACTATTCGGTACCTTCGCAGTTACGAACCAAAATGCATTTCAAATCACCTTCGGTGATTTGCAGGATACTGCCAGCTGAACAGTTACACAATATTTATCGATCAAGGAGGATTCATTTATGATCCATACAATTGAAAACGACTATCTTAGAGTATCTGTAGACGATCATGGTGCTGAGCTTTGCAGCATTTTTGATAAAGTACATAACAGAGAAGTGATCTGGCAGGCAGATCCGGCTTACTGGAAACGCCACGCCCCTGTTCTTTTTCCTAATGTGGGACGTCATTTTGAGGATCACTATCGTATTAATGGAGTCGAATATCCCTCCAGTCAGCATGGGTTTGCCAGGGACAGCGAATTTACCTGCGTGGATATGACTGCTGATTCCATCACCCATAGGCTGAAATCTTCTGATGCCACAAGAGAAAATTATCCATATGATTTTGAGCTGAAGATCAAGCATGTTCTGGAGAAGAACCAGGTCAGTGTATGCTGGGAAGTGATCAGCCTTAATGATGAAACCATGTATTTTACAATTGGCGGCCATCCTGCATTCAATGTACCTGCCGGAGGAATTGGCTCCCAGGAGCAATATCATCTTACTTTCGACGGCAGGGATTCCCTCTCCTATCTGCTGATCGACATGTCATCAGGCACCGCGGTCGCAGATAAAGCTTATACACTGGAGCTTGAGAATGGTTCCTGCCTTATTGATGCTCACATGTTTGACAAAGATGCCCTTATTTTTGATGACCAGATTGAAAAGGCCGGCATCGCTTTCCCTGACGGAACTCCTTATGTGGAACTGATCTGTCATGGATTTCCAAGCTTTGGCATCTGGTCCGTCCCGGGTTCTCCTTTTGTATGTCTTGAACCATGGATGGGACGCTGTGATGATTTTGGATTTAAGGGCGAGCTTCCGGAAAAGAAATATATCAACACTCTGGACAAGGATGAAATTTTTACTGCATCATATGAAATAAAAATTTATTAATTTTCTCCATTTATCCTGAAAGCTGTGCTATAATGTCACAGTATATGAAAGTCATCCTGTCCGGTATCCACGAATTTACCCATGCAGACATGACTGATTCATGGCAGCCACTCAGGACTTTCATAGAAAAACACAGGAGGAAATTTCCATGACTAGAGAAGAATTTCAGAAGCTGACACAGGATGTTGTACTGCTCGACGGTGCTACCGGTTCCAATCTTATGGCCGCCGGAATGCCAAGAGGAATCTGTACAGAAGCATGGATCATGGAGCACAAAGAAGTTCTGCAGAATCTGCAAAAGGCTTATGTTGAAGCAGGAAGCCAGATCGTATACGCACCTACTTTCGGCGGAAACCGTTACAGTCTCGGACTTCACGGACTGCAGGATAAGCTTGCGGAAATGAACCATGCACTTGTAAATATTTCCAGAGAGGCAGTAGGACATAAGGTCTATGTTGCCGGTGATATTACCACAACAGGCAAGATGATGGAGCCTGCCGGTGATCTCACCTATGAGATGGCATATGAAACATACTGTGAACAGATTAAGGTTCTTGAGGATGCAGGTGTTGATCTGATTGCTGCGGAAACCATGATCAATATCGAGGAAACATTTGCTGCACTGGATGCTGCTGCATCCGTAAGTTCTCTTCCTGTAATGTGTACAATGACCGTAGAAGCTGACGGAAGCATTTTCAGCGGAGGAAATGCTGTGGAGGCTGCGATTGCCCTTGAGGGTGCAGGTGCTGTGGCAGTTGGGATCAACTGTTCTGTAGGACCTGACCAGCTGGTATCCGTTGTCCGCAATATCAAAGAGAACGTATCCATTCCTGTCATTGCCAAACCTAATGCCGGTATGCCGACGATTGATGATCAGGGAAATGCCATTTACAGTATGGACGCCAAAAGCTTTGCTGAACATATGAAGGTTCTGATCGAAAATGGTGCGTCTGTTGTTGGAGGATGCTGTGGTACTACTCCGGAATTCATCCGCGAGATAAGCAGAAGCCTCGGAAGATAGATTTTGTATCTTCGACAGCCATAGTCAGACGAATAACGAATATTCGCAGCCAAAGCAGGGAACTTTCCTGATTCGGTTAAAGAGGGATATGACTCAAAAAAGCACATAACTTAGGATAGAATCTGTCTCAATCCGAGATATTCTCATCCTCTGTTATGTGCTTTTTGGTAATTGTCCGGCTTTCCTCTGTCCTGATTCTGCGAAAATACCATGGCAATTCTATAAACAATTGCGCTTTTTATTATCTGCTTTTCATCTACTTCACTTTGATTGCCTTCTTCGGACACATCTCCTGGCAGCAGAAACAGCGGATACACTTTCTGTAATCATATACCGGCGGCTTTCCTTTGCCTTTTCTGAAATCCACAGCTTTCCCCGGAACCGGACAGCTCTGCACACAGATCCCGCAGCGGACACATTTATCAGCTTCTATATATGGTTTTTTCTGAAAAATGTTTAACGCTCCCGCCATTCTTGTCCAGATATTCTTTCGCACTTCTGTGCGGTCTACATTAAAAGCCGGATTTCCGTATTTTTTCACTGCCTCTGCCATGGAAATCTCCCCGTCTGGTGTCAGAAGGGTAATCTCCTCTTCTTTCCATGTACCAAGTCCCATTTTCTCGCCATGATAGTTCGTCGGAACCATCTCCGGTTTCAGATAAACCAGACGGCTGAATACACTGTCCAGTGCAACCGGATCTGTGGACATCAGCAGTACATTCATAGGAACCGGATCTCCCGAACCCGGTCCGTTGCCCTCCATGGCCACGATCCCATCCATCACATACAGCTTCGGTGCCACACATTTATTCAGATCAATAAGCATTCTGGCAAAGCTGTCTGCACTCGGGTACTGCGTGTGCCCCTTCGCTTTATGGAATCCATATACAAACCCATAGCTGTTCTTAACCGCACCGGTGATACGTTCTAATGCATGTGTTTTCATCTTGCTCAGGGAAATCACACAGTCCTGCTCCAACAGTTCTTTTGGCAGGATAAATTCCTTTGCCTGGACTCCCTGCGGATAAGCAGTTTTCACGCCCTCAGAATAATCAACAGCCGGAATATGATATTTCTCCAGATAAGTATCCATTCCTGTTCCGCGAATCACTGCCTGAGTGGTTCCATGACCGCAGGAATCTGCAAGCACAATATTCTCATACCCACTTTCACGCAGGATTCCCGCAAAAACTCCTACTACAACCGGATGTGTGATCACTGCTTTCTCTACCTCTGCTTTTTTCAGCAGATTCGGCTTCAGCAGGATCTTCGCATCCTTTGGAATCAGAGTCTCCACTCCACCCAGAAAATCCAGCCCCTGTTTCAGCAGCATATAGATTTTTTCTTCATCATATTCCCGGCAGGGAAGTAATACCACTTTACTTTTCACCAAATTCACGCACCTTTATCATCTCCGGACAGATCCACCTGTCTCAGTGCTTTTCTTACCGGCAAAATACATGCCGGCACTACAGAGAGACAGTCCACACCCATCCTCAGAAATTCTTCTGTCAGGGCAGTGTCTGCTGCAAGTTCCCCGCAGATACAGACACGTCTATTTTCTGCATGTCCCGCTTCGATCACCATTTGAATCATACGCAGCACTGCCGGGTGATGGTCATTATATTTCTTGCGCAGAAGCGGATTCTGTCTGTCCATCGCCAGTGTATACTGACTCAGGTCATTGGTTCCAAGACTCAGGAAATCCACTCTTCTGGCAAGCTCCCGGCTGATCATGACTGCTGCCGGAGTCTCGATCATGATTCCTGTCTTAATATGTTTATACGGAATTCCTTTTTCATCCAGCCCGATCTTTACTTCCCGGATAATTTCTTCAATCTCATCCATTTCCTCTTCTGAGCTGATCATCGGATACATCAGCGCCAGGTTTCCATATGCACTCGCCCTGAAAATTGCCCGAAGCTGTGCCTTGAACATTCTTTTTCTGTCAAGGCAGAGACGGATTCCTCTGTTCCCCATGATCGGATTTGTCTCGTCCGGGATATTCAGATATTCTGCCTGCTTGTCTGCTCCGAGATCTGCCGTACGGATCACAGTGAGCTTTTCTCCCATGGTCTCCGCAATCTTTTTGTATGCAAGAAACAGCTCATTTTCACGAGGATAATTTTCTCTTCCAAGATACTGGAATTCACTGCGCAGAAGACCAATCCCGGCAGCTCCGTAATACAGCACACTGTTCAGGTCGTCCATATTTCCGATATTGGCATAGATTTCAATTTCTCTGCCATCTTTTGTGATATCCGGTTCTCTCCTTAATTTCAGAAGTTCTTCTCTTTCTTCTTTATCAGCCTGCCTGCGGATCTCATATTCTTTTTTTACCTCTTCATCCGGATCAATATACAAAGTTCCGGTATATCCGTCCACAATAGCCTGCCGTCCGTCCCACTCCGAATCTGTGTCAATTTCCAGCAGAGCCGGTATATTCATTGTTTTTGCCATAATGGCAGCATGAGACATGTCGGAACCATGATGGGTAACAATAGCCATCAGTTTATCCTTATCCATCTCCATCAGTTCTGTTGGCGTGATACTCTCCGTCACAACGATCACAGGCTCATCCCCAAGATCTATCCTGGGAGAGATACCTCCCAGTTCACCGATCAGGCGGTCGGAAATCTCCCGCATATTATCCAGCCGTTCTTTAATCGCAGGCTCTTCCAGAGTTCTGAAAGTCTTAAGCATCTCATCCCTTGTAGTCATTACCGCATAGGCAGAATTTACTTTTTCACTCTGTATGACACTCTCAATGGCACGTTGAAAGCTTTTTCCCTCCAGCAGATTCTTCTGTCTGAGAAAAATCTCTGCCTGGGTTCCCTGAATTATGCAGTTTTTTTCATATAAATCCTCCAGCTGTTCCATGACTCTGGTGCGCGCCTGCCGGAAAATATTCAGCTCTGTTTTCACATCTGTGATCTCGTACTGGCGCATCTGATATTCGCTTTTATGATAATACAGTATCTTACCGATGGCAATTCCGGAAAAGGCACCGGTTCCCTTGTAAACATCCATATTAACTCCTTAGTTGATTAACCCCTTAGTCGCAGGCAGCCTTAAATTCAGTCCAGTTCTTCTGATACTGTGCGTCTGCGTCCTGGCTTACATTCTGGACGATCTCGCCCTTTGTAACATCATCCGGAACTACCAGATCCGGATTTACCAGCTCATCTGCTGCTTTATTTGTGCTGTAATAGCCGATATAGTCTGTGCATTTCGCTGCAACCTCCGGCTGCATGATGTAATCCATGAAAGAATATGCCGCATCTTTATCCGGCGCTTCACTTGGAATAAACATACCCATAATACCAAATCCAAGTCCTTCTTCCGGATATACCACCTTCAGATCAGGATTCTCAGCCAGAGCAGCTGTTACCTGAGAGGTATAAAGAAATGCAACACTTGCTTCTCCGTTGAGAAGTGCATTCTGTGTATTGTCATCCTGGATCAGACGTACATTCGGAGCAAGTTCCAGAAGCTTCTCTCCTGTCTTCTTGATCACGTCAACGTCCTCTTCATTCATGCTCTCGCCCATGGAAAGCTGGGTGATACCATTGATCACACGATAGTTTGCAGTCAGTGCAATGCTGTCCTCAAGAGACGGATCCCAGAGGTCTTTATATCCTTTGATATCAATATCCACCTGTTCCGGATCATAAACGATCAGCGGGATGCCTGCTCCGTAAGGAACTGTGTATTCGTCATCCGGATCATAGAACTGTCCCTGATATAATGGGTTGATATTTTTGATATTCTCCAGAGAATCCTTGTCAAGCTTCTCTGCAAGTCCTTCCTGGATCGCAGTTTCCAGAATATAATCATCTGCGATCACGATATCATAGTCACCGCCCTTTGCCATGGAAAGCTTCTCAAGCATGGTTTCATCTGTATCGAAGTTTGAATAAACAACCTTAACTCCTGTCTCTTTTTCAAAATCATCCAGAACTTCCTGCGGGAACATTCCCTCCCATGTAAAAAGTACAAGTTCTTTATCATCTCCTGCATCCTTGAATCCGGTGAATGCTGTTCCTGCCATTAATGCACACATCACTACTGCAAGTACTCTTTTTTTCATAAATGATCTCCCTTCTTATGCTCTGCATTGTTGTCTATATCAGTCACTGTCCGCCTTCCACCGTATCGGCAGACAGCGGCTATCCTTTTTTACTTTGCTTTTACTTTTGTCCAGAGTTCCGCAAATTTCTGCTTGATCTTTGGCTGCTGATAAGCAAAGATTTCGTTATTCGGGTTGGTTGTATCCGGAATATAAGAACTGATCCCGGCATAGTCCCCCTCCTTCATGGTTTCAAAAGCACTCTTCACTGTAGAAGTATACCCTACTTCTTCCGTATTGGAAAGAGCAGATTTATCACTGATCATAAAATCAATAAATTCATGGGCAAGCTGTACTTCGCTGCAGTCCTTTGTGATAACCATTGCATCATACCATCTGTTGGTTCCCTGTTCCGGTGTGAAGTAGTCCAGATTCGGATTTTCACTGATAATGTAAGATGCATCTCCGGAGTACACAACTGCCAGCGCTTTGTTTCCTGAAATCATGTTGTCGATCACATCATCGCCTGCATAGATCGGATCCATAGTGTCACGCTGATCGATCAGCCACTGATAAGCCTCCTCGATCTCAGCCTCATTTGTAGTATTCATGGAATACCCAAGTGCTTTTAATGCTATCATAAAGGAATCTCTCTCAGAATCATACATGTAAATATTTCCTTTATATTTCGGATTACACAGAAGATTCCAGCCATCTTTCAGATCAGCCTCATCTACTACTGTCTTATCATAAAGGATTCCTACTGTTCCCCAGAAATACGGACAGGAATAACGGTTGCCCGGATCATAGCTCTGGTTCATGACATCATTCAGCAGATTTTTCTTATTCGGAATTTCTTTCCAGTCAAGTGCCTGCAGATATTCTTCTTTGATCAGTCTCTCAATCATGTAATCAGACGGGATCAGCACATCATAAGTCTCACCGCTTGAAAGCTTGGTGTACATCATCTCATTTGACTCAAAAGTCTCGTATACGATGGTACAATCATATTCTTTTTCAAAATCCTCCAGCAGGGAAAGATCCATGTACTCTCCTGCATTGTAAACTTTCAGCACATGAGTGGACTGTGCCACGAATCCCCATTTGATCAGCCCTGCCGTAACAGCAACAACCAGAACTACAGAGACAATTTTTACTGCTTTCCTGTTCAGCTTTCTGGCTTTATTCTTAAACTTCGGAAGCAGATTGGACAAAAGCAGTACCACGATGATGACTACGATCACGATGGTTGACAAAGCATTGATCGTCGGATTGATACGCTTTGTCATATTATATACAACAATAGAGATATTCTTTACACCATTTCCTGATACGAAATAGGAAATAACGAAATCATCAAATGACATGGTAAATGCAAGCAGCGCGCCTGCGAAAATACCCTCTTTGATCATCGGCACGATAACCTTTGTCAAAGCCTGAAAAGGTGTTGCCCCAAGGTCCATGGCAGCATTTGCCATATTCGGATCCAGAGCCCTTACCTTCGGATAAACGCTGGTAATTACATACGGGGTACAGAACGCAATATGTGCCAGCAGCATAGTCAGATACCCTTTTCGAAATCCCAGAGAAGAGAACAACAGCATCAGGCTGATGGCAGTTACGATCTCAGGATTCAGGATAGGGATATTATTAATATTCAAAAGCAGTTCCTTGATTACCTTCTTTGATTTGGATAAACCGATCGCTGTAATGGTTCCAAGTATTGTAGAAACAATGGTCGCAATGATCGCAATGGTAACAGATACATAAACTGCCTTAATTACTTCCCCGTTACCGAGAAGTTCCTGATACCAGCGCAGGGAAAAGCCTGTAAATCTGGTCAGTGACTTGGATGAGTTAAAGGAAAAGATCATCGTCACCAGGATCGGCAGGTAAAAGAAAGCAAGGCAGAGTACTACATATAACATTGAGAAAAATTTATTATTACGTTTCATGCCGTCCTCCCTTATTCATCTTTATCCATCTTCTTCATCAGGCTCATAAAGATCAGAATGAGCACAGCCAGAATCAGAGAAATCGCACTTCCGAAGTTCCAGTCGCCAACAGAGATAAACTGAGACTCGATCAGGTTACCGATCAGCATGTACTGTCCGCCTCCGAGAAGTTTCGGAATAACGAATGTGGAAATAGACAGCAGGAATACCATCATGATTCCATTAAGCACACCGGGGATGGACAATTTCCAGATAACCTTTGTAAAGGTCTGAAATTTATTTGCCCCCAGATCATAGGCAGCCTCGATAAAGGATTTATCCATCTTGCTCAGGGATGTGTGGATCGGGATGATCATAAATGGCATAAAGTTACAGACCAGACCAACCACTACGGAAAAGTCCGTATACATCATTGTCACCGGGGAAATCCCCAGTAATCCAAGCAAATGGTTGATGATACCATTGTCTGACAGCAGGTTCATCCATGCATAGGTACGCAGAAGCATATTGATCCATTCCGGAATAGTTACCAGCAGGATCAGAAGACTCTGGGATTTCTCCGGACATTTGGAAATAATATATGCCAGCGGATAGCCAAGCCCCAGACAGATAACCGTCGTCAGGATTCCAAGCTTAAAGGACTTGAAAATAACGCTCATATACGTAGCTTCCAGGAATTTGCGGAAATTCTCCAGGGTAAAGGAGAACGTCAGCACCTCGTTTCCGTCTTCTGTAAATGCATATAATGCGATCAGTATCAGCGGGATGACAATGACCACAAATGCCCACACAAGATATGGTTTGATAAGATTTCTGTACTGTTTCATCAGTAGCTTCCCATCTTACACATAACATGGATGTCTTCAGGCCCGAATTTCAGTCCCACTTCCCTTCCGACTTCCGCATAATCTGTGGTATGAACCATATAAGTACGAAGCTCTGTCTCAATCAGGATCTCATAATGCACGCCCTTGAAGGTAATATTGCGCACGATTCCCCTGATCTTTGCCTGACCGGGATCTACGATATCCAGATCCTCAGGTCTTAATACAACTTCAATCTCTTCATTATCTTCAAATCCCTTATCCACACATTCAAACTCAAATCCGTCAAAAGCAACCAGATAATCACGGATCATGGTTCCCTCGATAATATTGGATTCACCGATAAAGCCTGCAACAAAACGGTTTTCCGGCTCATTGTAGATGTCTGTAGGCGAACCGATCTGCTGAATCTCACCGTTATTCATAACAACAACCGTATCTGACATGGACAGGGCTTCTTCCTGGTCATGGGTAACATAAATGAAAGTGATGCCGACTTCCTGCTGAATCTTCTTTAATTCTACCTGCATCTGTTTACGGATCTTTGCATCCAGTGCACCCAGGGGCTCATCTAAAAGCAGAACCTTCGGCTCATTTACCAGGGCTCTGGCAATGGCCACTCGCTGCTGCTGTCCACCGGAGAGCAGAGTTACATCTCTTTTCCCAAAGCCTTCCAGACCAACCATCTTCAGCATACGCTCCACCTTCTGGGCGATGACAGTTTTATCGACCTTCTTCAGATTCAGCCCGAAACCGATGTTCTCCGCCACATTTAAATGAGGAAAAAGAGCATACTTCTGAAACACAGTGTTAACCTCTCTCTTGTACGGGGGAAGCTTGGAAATCTCAATCCCGTTAAACAGTACTTCTCCGTCACTTGGTTCTTCAAAGCCTGCAATGATTCGAAGGGTGGTTGTCTTTCCACATCCGCTGGGTCCCAAAAGTGTCAGGAATTCCTTTTCGTAAATATCCAGATTGATGCCGCGCAAAACCTGCTGATCATCAAAATTCTTGGTCAGATTTTTTAACTCAATCAGTTTGTTCATCATCTTTTCCTTCCTCTAAATGTATTTTTCTCTGTTTTTTTATAATCCGGCTGTTCCAAAAGCATTGACCGGCTGTTCAGAATGTTCCTAAAAGCTATATCATTTATTTTTTCTTCTTTGTTATCAGTGAATAAACAATAAAAATAACCAGTGTAGCTGCCAGCAGAATGGTACACAACGCATTGATCTCCGGCGTCACTCCCGTTTTCAGCTGTGTGTACACCTTGATCGGCAGCGTAGACAAACGCGGTCCGTTTACAAAAATACTTATTACCACATCATCCATAGACATGGCAAACGCAAGCAGCGAACCTGAAATTACCGCCGGCATAATTAAGGGCAGCGTAATATCCCGGAAAGCCCGGAAAGGTCCTGCCCCCAGATCTCTGGCTGCCTCTTCCAGTGCCGGATCCATGCCTGCCAGTCTTGCCTTCACTTCCATCAGAATATAAGGCACACAGAATACCGTATGACCTATTAACAGTGTCAGCATGCCAAAGGGCAGGTTCAGCATATAAAAGAACGCCATCAGCACCATACCAAGGATGATCTCCGGTATCATTAACGGCAATATGGAAATGTATTCCAGCGCCCCTTTTGACTTCCAGTGAATCCTTGATAACCCAACTGCACCCAGAGTACCGATCACTGCACTAACCAGACAGCTTAATACCCCAAGGATCAGACTGTTCACCAGTGCTTCCAGCATTGCTCTGTCATGGAAAAGTTCCTGATACCATTTCAGGGAAAAACCCGTAAATTTCACCGGCAGTTTGGATTCATTAAAGGAGAAAACGATCACTACCGCGATAGGGAGATACATCAGAAAGAAAATCAGCCCCATATAAAATCCGGCAAATCTTGAATTCTTTTTCATCCGATTCCCTCCAGTTCTCCGGCATTTGTCACCTTCCTGTAAATCATGATCAGTACAGTTGTAAGTACCATCATCACCACAGCAAGTGCTGCTGCAAATGGCCAGTTACTTCCTCTTGTCATCTGATCCTGGATCAGGCTTCCAACAAGTACCACTTTATTTCCGCCCAGGATATCTGCAATAAAGAACAGTCCCATGGATGGCACGAAAGTCAGGATCACACCCGAAAGCAGCCCGGGTAGTGTAAGCTTCAGTATTATGGTAAAAAATGCCTGCATTCTGGATGCCCCAAGATCTCTGGCAGCCTCCACATAAGACCAGTCCAGCTTCTCTGCACTGGAGTATACAGACATGATCATAAACGGGAGAAGCACATAAATCATACCGATCACAATTGCCGGATAGCTGTACAGGATGGACAGCGGTTTCTCAATGATCCCGAGTTTTATCAATACAAAATTCAAAAGTCCTTTTTTCTGCAGAATAATGATCCAGCCATACAGACGGATCAGGGAATTTACCCAGAACGGCGTAGACAACAGAAGCTGCGCCTTTTTCTTTCTGTGCTCCGGCAGCCTCGCCATGAAATACCCGAACGGATAGCCGATCAAAGCGATCACTATCGTACTGGTAAATGCCAGCTTCAGTGATTCCACAAATGTATTCAGGTATACAGGTTCCAGAATATTTCTGTAATTGTCCAGCGTAAATTTCCAGGTCACCCCAAATCCTCTGGAGGGCGTAGCAAAACTCAGCGCCACCATATAGACAAGGGGGCATACCACAAACACAATGGTAAAAATATACAGTGGAAGTGCCATCCATGCAGAACTGTCAGAACGGTTTCTACGCTTCTTCATGAATGTCCTCCCTGTCTACCAGTACTGCATCTGTCGGCAGAAAACTGCATCTCACTGTCTGGCCTTCTGCTACGGATGCGTCGATTCCGTATCTGCTGGCGATCAACTGTGTACCATCACTCAGCTTCAGAGTTACACGAAGCTGACCTCCTGCGAAGTTCTTCTCTGTAACAGTCGCCTGTAAACCCGATATACTATTCGTATCATGTATATCCGAAATCCCGCCTGCCACACTTATATCAACAGTGTCTCCGTTATCTGTACCGGTATCACCGATTGCGGCAGCTTCCTGCAACAATATATTTTCACTTCTCACAGCCAGAGTTACGTTCTCTCCTGCTGTAAGGTGCTGTTTTGCCCCTGTATTCTGCTGACTTGTTTCAAGCTTTACAATTACCTTGTCATTTCCAATTTTTACGATTGCATTCTCTCCCTGAATACTCTCTGCAACTCCATGCAGGATATTCGCATTTCCTACAAATGTTGCCACATAACTGGTCTTTGGATGATTATAGATTTCATCCGGTGTTCCGATCTGCTCAATACGTCCGTCCCTCATCACCGCAATCCTGTCAGACATGTTGATAGCTTCTTCCTGATCATGAGTGATATAGATAAATGTAATTCCCAGTTTCTTCTGCAGATGCTTCAGTTCTATCTGCATCGCGCGGCGAAGCTGCAGATCCAGTGCTCCCAGCGGCTCATCCAGAAGCAGAACTTTGGGATTATTCACCAGTGCTCTCGCAATGGCAACTCTCTGTTTCTGACCGCCCGAGAGTTCGGAAGGCTTTCTTTTTTCATATCCTTCAAGCTGCACCAGTTCCAGCATCTGAGAAACTTTTTTCCTGATCTCACTCTTAGGAACTTTTTTCAGTTTCAGACCATAGCCAATATTCTCCGCAACATTCATATGTGGAAAGAGGGCATAATTCTGAAATACTGTATTCACATCCCTCTGGTTCGGCTCCAGACCTGTCACTTCCCTGCCATCCAGCCAGACACTTCCTGCATCGGGCTGTTCCAGACCGGCAATGATTCGCAATGTTGTCGTCTTGCCGCATCCCGAAGATCCCAGCAAAGTAATAAACTCCCCTTTACTGATCTCAAGACTGATATTATCCAGAACTGCTTCGCCTTCTGTAAAACTTTTCTTTATCTCCTTCAGTTCAAGTGAAACCTCTGCCAACTATACTCAGCTCCTTTCATATAAAAAAGATACCTCTTTATACTAAAAAAGATACGAAACCACGCGTAAAAGCTCTCGCCCCTACATCGGTTTATGCCAATGCTGACGCCTGTTACAGTGCCAGTCTCTGCATGGTTTCGCATCTGTATATGTCCATTTTTCCAATTATAGATATATCCGGTCCGTCCTGTTCCATCCAGTCTGCGTGCACTCCTGACCATGATGTCCACATAAGAAAACCGGAAATCAACCATTCTTCTTGATAGATTCCCGGTCATTATTTATTTGGTATAATCCAAAAGTTATATTAAAGGATAGGCCCGAGATTGTCAAGTAAATTTGTTACTGTTCACTCCGTTCACAGTAACTTAGCCAAAATTCATTCCAGATTGCCTGCGGCAATGGAATTTTGGCTTGTATGTCTCGGGATTTTTGCATATTCATGCCAAAACACCTCGCGGGATAGTGGCGTGTGGACAGTAACGTAAATTTCTCTTTACAATCATTTCAATTCCTACCGGCAATTTTAAGGTACTCACCATACGAACCTCCATAAAAACATAAAAAATCCACTATACTCTGCTTTTCAGTATAGCGGATTTTCTATAAAATTACAATTGCCCAATATCTTTCAAGCTGAAAATGAGACTCGAACTCACGACCCCTTCATTACGAGTGAAGTGCTCTACCGACTGAGCTATTTCAGCTTATGCTGTAATCTGTCAGAAATTGATAATTCTGACAGCCACAGCATTTAGTTTATAATATTATTTCTTCTCTGTCAAGTCCTTTTTGACCGGTATTTTCTCCTCCGTTTTATTCACTATTTGGGGTGCTTCTTTTGTCACCTTTTTCGTCACCGGTTTCACTGCAGTTTTTACAGCTGCTTTTGTTTTCCCGGCAGCCTTTCGTACAGTTCTTGTCTTGGTGATGGATTTCTTGATCTGGCTGTGCTCGGCAGCAGGCTTTTTCTCAATTTCTTCCGGAGTGCAGGTAAAGACTGCCACGCCAAGTGCCGGAAGCTTCAATGTGATGGAATACTCTCTCTCATCACACTCAGCCTTCTTCGCTGCTTTAACTCTCGTATTTACTACACCATTACCACCGTACTTTTTATCATCGCTGTTAAAGATTTCTTTATATTTGCCGGCAAAAGGAACTCCCACATTGTAGTTTTCATATGGGATTGCCGCGAAATTGCAGACAGCCAGAACAGTTTCTTCCGGTTTCTCTGTCTTTCTCATGAATGCGATCACATTCTCCTCATACTTCATCAGCTGAACCCATTCAAATCCATCATATTCATCATCCAGCTGGTAAAGTGCAGGATGAGCAAGATACATATTATTAAGGTCTTTGACAAATACCTCCAGTTCTTTCGGCATATCTTTATCCGGTGCCATCATCTTGCATCCCGGATGAAGCATCATATAAGCATAAGCCTCTCTGATCTGCGCATTCTTCTGTTCTTCACTTCCCGGCAGCTTATCCGCGAAATCCTTCAATGTACCAACATCCCTGCTGCCAAGCGTCAGAATATAATGTTCGCAGTATGCATAGAGCATGGACATAGTCAGCTGATCATGGTAATTCTTTCTCTCAATAGGATCCTTGCTCAGATATTCAAGCAGATCTTTTGTCCATCCGCCACTCCATTTATAGTCAAATCCCAGATGGTCATTTCCCACACTGTCTGTCAGCTCCGGCCAGAGTCCGTTCTCCTGAGCAACTAAAAGCAATCCGGGATTTCTCTCCTTTATCACAGAATTCAGATGCTTCAGAAATTCCAGAGCATCCAGATTTTCATTGGTTCCGTAAATATTAGGTGTCCACTCTCCCGGATTTCTGCCATAATCCAGATACAGCATAGCATCCACATCATCCATACGCAGACCGTCAGCATGGTAGACCTCAGCCCAGAAACAGGCATTGGAGATCAGGAAGTCCTTCACCATCGGGCTTCCGTAATTATAGAGCAATGTCCCCCAGAACGGATGAATGGCCTCTGCCGGATTCTGTCTCTCATAAAGAGGTGTTCCGTCAAATTTCTCCAGACCGGAGGCATAACGCGGGAACTGTGCAGGTGTCCAGTCCAGAATCACACCGACCCCCGCCTGATGCAGCTCATCTACCAGCTTCTGAAAATCCGTCACGCTTCCAAATCTGGAAGTAGGTGCATAATATGCATATGTAGAATAACCACCTGTAATATCATCCAGATATTCCATCACAGGATGGAATTCCACATGGGTAAAATCTTCCTCTGCCAGAAATTCCACCAGTTCCTCAGCGGATTTCCATTCCTCCAGAGATGTTTCATATATAGAAACCGGCTGTTTCCTGTCATCAAATCTGTGACGCTCTTTCATCCAGTCTCCGTCATTCCACTGAAAAGCACTTACATCTGCTACAACAGATGCTCCCTCAGGATCATGGTCTGCACTGTTCCCATAAGGATCAGCCTTTAACAGAACTTCGCCGCCTTTGACTTTAATTTCATATTTATAATGTGTCCCTGCCTCTACCCCGGGTACAAACAGCTCAAAGATACCGGACATAGGCATACGATGCATAATAGTCGCACGTCCGATCCATCCATTAAAATCACCTGCGATATTTACGCTCACTGCGTTCGGAGCCCAGACAGCAAAAAGAGTACCTTTCACTCCTTTAATCTCCACAGGATGAGCGCCCAGCTTCTTATATGCCTCATAATAAACACCTGCGCAGAAAGCCTTCTCCTCTTCCTCTGTGATCTGGCATGGAAAAGCATAGGGATCATAACATTCTTTCTCTGTCTCTCCCATTTTTATAAGAAATCTGTATTCCGGCACCTTGCGTACAGGAAGCAATACTGCAAAATATCCGGCCTCGTCCTCTTTCTCGCAGACATAGGTTTTCTTTCCGCTGATCACACTTACTTCCTCTGCATCAGGAAAAAATCCCTGAATAAGAACTCCGTCCTGTGTGATCCTTGGTCCCATCACATCTCTGGGAGCAGTTTCCTCTCCATACACAATAGCTTCAATCCTCGGCCAGTCCATATAGCCGTATACTTTTTCGTCCATAGCTGTGCTACCTCCCCGATTGTCAGAAATACGATGATCGGTTACTCTTACCGGCAGCGTATTTATGGTACATTAAACGTCACCTGTAAACAATAACAAATCAAGTTATGTTTATTTTAGCATCTTTGCACAAAAAAATAAAGAAAATTGTTTGACAAATTCCCTTTCCTGCGCTAAATTTATGTTATTAACTATGGAAAGAATCTTGTTCCGGATACTATGCTTCTTTCCATCACAATAAGGAGGATACAAAATGGGAAACAAAGCCTTTGACGTAACCGCATTAGGCGAATTATTGATTGACTTTACTGAAAACGGTAACAGCGCACAGGGAAATCCGATGCTGGAAGCCAATCCGGGCGGTGCTCCATGCAACGTGCTTGCAATGCTTGAGAAGCTTGGTAAAAAAACTGCATTCATCGGCAAAGTCGGAAACGACATGTTCGGAACACAGCTTAAGAATGCTGTAGAGGAAGTAGGGATCGACACCCGCAACCTTGTAATCGACAACGAGGTACACACAACACTTGCCTTTGTACATACTTATCCTGACGGAGACAGAGATTTCTCCTTCTACCGTAACCCGGGTGCAGATATGATGCTCACCAAGGATGAGATCCAGGAGGACCTGATCAGAGATTCCAGAATCTTCCACTTCGGAACTCTTTCTTCCACTCACGAAGGAGTACGCGAGGCAACCCGCTATGCCATCGATGTTGCAAAAGAAGCCGGATGTATCGTCAGCTTCGACCCGAACCTTCGTCCGCCATTATGGAAATCTCTGGATGATGCAAAGGCAGAGATTGAATACGGCCTTGGCAAATGCGATATTCTGAAAATCTCAGACAACGAAGTTGAATTCCTGTTCGGAACTACAGACTATGACAAGGGTGCCGCACTTCTGAAAGAGAAATACAACATTCCGCTTATCCTTATCACACTTGGAAAAGACGGAAGCCGCGCTTACTACAAAGACATGAAAGTGGAAGCTGCTCCTTTCCTTCAGGAAAAGACTATCGAGACAACAGGTGCAGGCGATACCTTCTGCGCAAGTTCCTTAAACTATGTTCTGGAACATGGCCTGGACAATCTGACAGAAGAGAACTTAAAAGAACTGCTCACATTCGCAAATGCGGCAGCTTCTCTGATCACCACACGCAAGGGTGCTCTTCGCGTTATGTCCACCAAAGAAGAGGTTCTTGACTTTATGAAATCAAGAGGATGTTAATTTATATATTTCCTTAACGGACAATAATGAAGCCCGCTGCACTGCCAGACAGGGCTTCATTTTAATTCCTACATTTACACCGGACTGTTTACGCTGATACCGGTTCCGGTTTGTTACTATTATATAAGGATGTGTTTTTACAATGAATTCATCAGATAATTTTCAGGATTCTGCTCTTTCCCGTCTTATGCCCTTGATGAACAGTTCTTTTACTCCCGGACAGGCACAGGCTACTGTGGATAATTTTCAGGATCCGGATCAACGGCAGATTGCACAGGCTGAATTATATTATTTCTCAGGACGTGCAGAAGAATGCAGAAATATTGCGGAACTTTATCTCCAGGACAAAGATCTCTGTCTGCGCCTGTCCGCAGCACTTTTATATTCTTTTTCCAATCTTACTCTGGGCAATCCATCTGCTTCCAGAATGGGATTCAGAAATATTCAGGAATGTCTTCTTGTTGCAAAAGACAGTTCTGCACCAAAAGGAGCCATGGCTTCCTGTGTTTTCGCCAACTATCTGGCCATGGTACTGATGCATCTTCCCACAGACGGACTTCCTCCTCTTCAGGATTTTCTGCCATCTTTACCTTCCGGGCTTCGCGCTTATGCTGTTTATGTCCTCGCTCATAACGCTTATCTTCACAAAGAATATAAACGGGCGCTGGGATTATGTCAGTCTGTCTTTCTGATGCTTGACGGCTGCTACCCTGTTGCCATGGAATATCTCTACTGCGTGATCATTATGTGTCTGATCAACCTGAAGCAGCAGGATGAGGCCAGAGAAGCTCTGATAAAAGCATGGAACATGGCAAAACCGGATGGATTTCTGGAACCGTTTATCGAATATCATGGGTTGATGCTTGGACAGATTGAAGCCTGCATCAAACCTGCAGAACCGGAGAGTTACAGACAGCTTTCCCAGGCAGTTATTGCCTTCAGTCGTGGTTGGATGGCTATTCATAACCCACAGCTTCAGTCCTCTGTTACAGATAAACTGATGCCTATGGAATACTCCATAGCCATGCTCGCAAGCAAAGGCTGGACCAATCAGGAAATCGCAAAACAACTGTCTCTGTCCCCCAATACGATCAAACATTATCTTTCCCGCATTTTCCATCTGCTAGGTATAGAAAAACGCGAAGAATTGAAACCATTTGTAAATAAATAATGGCAAAAAGGCACTTTTTTGCCTTCTAACGGGCATTATATAATTTCATTCCATGATGTATAATATCCCTATAAACATATATTTTATAACAGGGAGGCGATCTTTATGAGAAAGAAATTATTAGCCGGGGTTATGGCACTTGCACTGTGTTCCACAAACATGCTCCCCCAGGCTATATTTGCGGGGGAATTTACTTCCGGGAATCTGGAAGAGGTAACTGAAGAAACTCCTGAAATCTTTACAGATGAGGAGCAGGATACGGCAAAAGAAGCATCTGAAGATATTTCCGTATTCAGCCCGGAAGATGTTCCTGCATTCAGCGACGAAACAGAAAATGTCCTGGCAGCTGCACAAGGTGAGGGAAATGGCGAAATTAATCTATCTAACAATTCCAAAGTTAATAATGGAATCTATAAAATTGACGCTGCAGGAACATACAAATTTACCAGTAACAATCAGGTAACCGCAAACCGAATTGTAATTCAAAATATCAATTCAAATCAGGGTAAAGTTGAAATTCACCTGAACAACTTAAATATTAACACTTCTAATGGTCCTGCTTTGTATATTATGGATAGTGTCAAAGTCGAAGTCCTCATATATTTACAAGGTAACAATGAATTGATAACGACTAACAAATCTTCTGCAGGTTTACAGAAGAACAATAGCTCATTACTTACAATAAGTAATGAGCCAGGCAAAGATACCGGATGTCTAGATGCGTCAAACAAAGCTATGGACCAACCTTATCCGTTTTCGTCAAAACTGGAACCGGCTGGTTATGGTGCCGGAATCGGCAGTGGCATGAATGAGTCGTTTGTCTCTAATATCGTTATTTCAGGTGTCTCTGTAACAGCAAGTTCCACTTCTGGCGCTGGTATCGGTAGTGGTTTGGCTTCAAATGCTGGTATCAGTGGCAATTGCTCTGATATTACTATTTCTAATAGCACTGTGACTGCAACTTCCACTTCTGGCGCTGGTATCGGTAGTGGTCAGGCTTCAGGTAATGGTATCAGTGGCAATTGCTCTAATATTAATATTTCTAATAGCACTGTAACTGCAACTTCCATTGATGGCGCTGGTATCGGTAGTGGTCGGGCTTCAAGTGGTACAGGTAGTGATACCAGCGGCAATTGCTCTGACATTACTATTTCTAATAGCACTGTGACTGCAACTTCCACTTCTGGCGCTGGTATCGGTAGTGGTTTGGCTATTGGTGGTGAAGATAGCTCTAATACCAGTGGCAATTGCTCTAATATTAATATTTCTAGTAGCACTGTAACTGCAACTTCCACTTATGGCGCTGGTATCGGTAGTGGTCATACTTTAGGTGGTGCAGGATGCACTAATACCAGTGGCACTTGTTCTGATATTTTTATTTCCGGCGGATCAGTAAAAGGTTCTTCCATTGGCTGTATTCCTCGTCAGTCTCAGAACGGAAGCCAGCTATATCTGTGTGAAATTTCAAATACAAGCTCTTCTACGGTAACAACTATAGATGACAAACCTTGGACGCCATCCAGCCATCTCTCAGATGGCAATCTGTATGCCTGGCTGACTGGAGAAGATCATTTTGTAACTGTTGGAAGTAAAAATCGATGTTATATTTTTACGTCAGGCACATTCACCCAAAAAGGCAAACATACTATAACCATTAATGATTTTAACTTTAACCCGCCTACTGACCTTACATATGATGGCAATTCCAAACCTGTTACTGTTATTCCCAAGGTCAGCTTTAAGGATATGGCAGAAAATATTACAGTAAAATATTTTCCTGAAGATAAATTAATAAATGGTTTTCCGGTAAACGCAGGAGACTATACAGTAAAAATAGCTGTTAATGAGGGTGATTTTTATTATCCCACCACCGGTGACCTAAGTGATCCAAATTGGTCTTTTACAATAAAGGAATCAGACAATACACCAAATTTTCCATTGAAAAACACAATCTTCGTTCCATGGTCCTGTAAGAAAGTAAATGAGATTGATCCTGATCCTCTTCCTGAAAACTGGGAATGGCAAGATTCAACTAAAGATCTGAATGTCGGAGACAATACCGCTACCGCATTTTACACTGGCGAAGACGCAAACAAAGGAAACTATAATACAGAAACTTTTACTTACACAATCACCAGAGAAGCATGTAAACACCCACATACCACTGAACGCTACTACTCCTCTCCTTCTTGTACTTCCAGTGGATACAGTGGAGATACCTACTGCGCAGACTGTGGTGTATTAATATCTTCCGGTTATACCATTTCCGCATATGGCCATGACTATGACAGTGGCGTTATCACTACAGAACCAACTACAGAAACTGACG